>SAMEA3663028__coassemble_190_pt1 | contig 27910 bp, 21 predicted proteins | sample SAMEA3663028__metabat2_low_PE_038 | metagenome-assembled genome bin SAMEA3663028 (sample SAMEA3663028) | pig gut metagenome | biome: pig gut; feature: pig-associated habitat; material: faeces | place: France | collected 2012 | reverse complement strand
GTAATCTGTTGTTTTTGAGTTTTATTTCATGTCATTGCATTCTGTTCAGCCCCTCCCAGCGCACATTCCATGAGCCATCCTGTGGGAAGCCGGGGTTGGAGGGTATCTGACAGCCATCCCAACCGGCGCACATCATTGCCACGGCGGTGAGCAGCGCTCCATTGCCGGGCAGGTACAGGCGCAGACGCTTGGGTTCCTGAAAGTTGTGTCCGTTGGGCAGGTAGGTGTTCTTGCCTTTGTTTATCAGCAATGCCTGTAGTGCCGTTTCGGGTTGGCCCAAGCGTGCGGCACAGGTGGCAATCATTCCGTAGTCCCATCCCCAGGTGGTGTCCCACTCCCAGTTGTTCATCACCCACTGCAGGGTGGTGCCCATCTTGGTGTTGTTGTACTGAGTGGTGGCAGGCAGCAAACCGCAGGCGCCGAGTACGGCAGGATGGTCGCTGCGTGATTTCAAGGCAAAATCTGCTTCCGATATGCTCTTTCTGCCAGTCTGCTCCACGCTGATATAGGGGTCGAAGTTGGCGGCCTTGCTGCCATTGTCAAAAGCTGTGAGCGGAGCACCTGCGGTGTAGATGTCGCCCTGTTCTGCCAAGGGAGCCAAGCGCTTCATCAGTTCGTCCCATTCGGCATGACGTTCCAATCCACGACGCTCGCGCCACTGCTGTGCAATAGCCAGTCCGTAATACCAATACACCTGCTCAAAAGGATGGTAGTAAGAGAAATCCTTCGACATAGACTCCTGCATGGCGGTCTGTCCAAACAGTTTGATGGGCTTGTTCTTCCCCTTGCTACAGCAGCGGGCAAAGTCTGCCATGAAAAGGGCAGTCTGTTCCACTTGTTCGCCGTAGGCCTTCAGGGTTTTCTCTGTGGGCTCCTGGCGATACATCTCTTCTGCCAAATAGATATAGTGTGGCTGCTGCCATGTGAGGAAGGAACCAGTGTTGGAGGGGGCTTCACCTCCTTGTGGATCGGTCATCTTCATCCAGCGGGCACCTTCAAATCCCTGTCGTTTGGCAATCTCCTTGGCAATGGGGAAAGCCACGTCGTTGTACCAGCCGAGCATGGGCTTCAGCACCTCATGGCGGTTCCACAGGGCAAAGTGGGTGGCGTGCCACCATGTCATTTCAAGATGAGGGCGTCCAAACCATGAGTTATAGGTCAGACCCGTTTCCTGTGGGGGCATGTTGCCACTACAGTTCACTGCCGTGAGATACTGCGACAGGATGACTCTACGCTCCAGTTCTGCTGCCCTGGGGTCGGTGCAGGCACCGAAATCCACGAAGGCACCGCTGCGCCAGAATTTGTTCTGCTTTCTCATCACAGCCTTCAGTGCCTGATCGTATTCAAAGGGGGCGGGTCGCATACGGTTCTGCTTTTGGGAATATTCGGCACAGAATGTCAGTACATCCTCGGCAGATGACAGCATGAAGTGATGGGGAGCCACCTCTGAGAGTGTGGCTTCGCCCTGCCAGCGCAGGGTTACAAAATAAGTGGTCTGGTCGATGGTGTGTGCAATGGTGGCGCACTGCTTGTCGCTGGCAACGATGGCAGTGTGATGCTTGTCTGCGGCTGTCCAGCAGGCAGCGTCATCGGCATGTTGACCAGTGGGATAGGGGAATTTGATGGAAATGGCAGCCTGTCCTTTCTTGAGCAATGGAGTGTTGATGCGTGCAAAGATACCATCGCTGGCGGGCATACAGGCTGTAGTTACCTCTACTTTCTCGCCTGCTGCGGTGTAGTTAGACTGGATGGTGCCATCCCACAGCACCAGTTCCTGACGGATGTTGCTGATGTCTTTCAGTGGCACGATGTTGCCCTCTGCATCCTTCAGGGTGATGCCGATGGCGCCGAGGTGCAGGCGATGGGGATTTACACGGAAATACTTGGTGGCATCTTGGTTGCGCCCTCCCTTCTTGTATTCCACAGCATATACCTCCTCATGGCCATGACCGAGATTGAAGCTCCCTTCAGTCTCTTGCGGCTTCAGATTGTCGGTGTTGGGAAAACTGTGCCATCCCCAGTCGCTCATGGTGTTGAGGGGGATGCCCTGCTTGTAGTCCTCGGGATAGCTCTGCAAACCGGTAATATCCACGGTGGCAGCGAAGTGACCGTTACCAACACTAAGAGAAGCCAGTGTGTTGGCTTCTCTTAGGATGGGGTTGTTTCTATATACTACTGCTTGTCGGTCGATGGAACAGGTGGTGTTCTCAGTGTCGAACCCTAAGGCCTCCATCTCAAGAGATGCCCAAATGAAAGGTCCTACGCCCTTGGCATCGTTTTCCCGGATGGGCTCGCTGATGTAATAATTGTATGAACCGTCGCGCCGTGTGTTCGATTTTATCGCCTTCTTGTTGGGATTTATCTTCTTCAAGGCTGCGTTCACCTCTGGTGTGGCACCCGGACCCAAGCCAGCCACCTCGCAGCACTGTGTGAGAGAGATGGTCTTGTCGGGATTGATGCGGATAAAGTTGTGGATGATGCCACGGTAGGCCTTGATGCCCGCATCGCGATACTTGGCACCAACATAGCCCTTGCGGTATGCCTTGAGCAGGGCGTAGGCAAACATGGACGAGCAGGTGGCCTCCAAGTAGTTGCCCTTCTGCTTAGGACTGTCCATCACCTGATACCACACGCCAGTGTTTTTGTCTTGCCATTTGATAACGGCGTCCAGGTCTTTCTTGAGCAGGTCTATCACCTCAGCTCTGCGGGCATAGTTCTCGGGCAGTGCATCAAGCAGTTCGATGAGTGCCATGGTGTACCATCCCTGTGCTCTGCCCCAGCAGTGCTGTGACAGTCCTGTCTCCTTGTCTGCCCAGAACTGCTTGTTGGTCTCGTCCCAAGCGTGGCGGTTCAGTCCCGTCTTCTTGTCCAAGGTGCGGGCGTATGTCTTGGAAATCTGATCTACTGCATCATCGTATATCTTCTCTGCTTTCTTTCCTTTGAGCAGCATGTTGGCAGTGAGTGCGCGGAAGGGAAGTCCCATGAAGATGCCGTCGAGCCACACCTGATAGGCGTAGATGGCCTTGTGCCAATACACGCCCTCATTGGTGCGTGGCTGCTTGTCCAACTGCTTCATCAGGGTCTGCATGGCCTTGAGGTTTTTCTTCTCTGGATAGTTCTGATACATCCTTGCCACGAAGTGGCCTGTGCGAATCTGGTCGAGGTTGTAATCATCCAGTCTGTAGTCTCTGATAACGCCCTCTGCGGTGATCATGGTGTCGGTATATGACTGGCAGTAGCGGCGAATGTCCTCGTTGCCATATCTAAGATAGGTGTCGAGCATCGACTCCAGTTCGATACCCATCACATAACTCCATTTGGCACGCTTGCTGAAATCCAGCTTGTATGATTCGGGGTTGCGCTTCATCTCTGAGGCTACCAACCACTCGCTGTAGTGCTTGTAAGGCATCTGCTGAAGCACCAGTCCGCCATTGATATACAGGTTGTCGAGAGTGATGTTGCGTGTCTTGCCCGAGAAGAAGTTGCCCTGTGCCACTCCATTGAACTTACAGTTCTTCACATGAATGTCGTAAACGTTGGTGCAGGTGTCGAGTGCAATCACCTGTACACCGTATTTGCTCTTCTGGCAGGTGATGTTCTCAATGTTCACGTTGCGCACCACGGGAAGGTGTCCGCGGCAGCATATCTCATTGTGATCGTAGTCGAGGTTGATTTTCAGCACCGACTCGCCACACTGACCCACCTCAATGTTGCGGGCATAGATGTTCTCTACCACACCGCCACGGCAGGTGTTGGTCTTGATGCGCACCACACGGTCGAGATTGGGGCTGTCCATCTTGTTGTTCTCGGCAAACACGTTGCGGCAACCGCCACTGATTTCGCTACCGATTACCACGCCACCGTGTCCGTTTTTCATTTCACAGTTACGGATGATGATGTTCTCGCTGGGTTTGCCCCATAGGCGTCCGTCGTTGTTGCGTCCGCTCTTGATGGCTATACAATCATCGCCAGTGTTGAAATAGCAGTTTTCAATCAGCACGCCGTCGCACGATTCGGGGTCGCAGCCGTCACCGTTAGGACCGTCGTTATTGATTTTGACACCTCTCACCGTTACGTTCTTGGAGAGCACGGGGTGAAGTACCCAGAACGGAGAGCGCAGCAGGGTGACATCTTCGATAAGGATGCCGTCGCAGTGCATGAAGTTCACCATCTGTGGGCGCAGACCATCGTTTTTGTCAAAGCGGCGCTCGTTCATATCCACGCCATCCTCTGCCTGTTTCAGCAGGCGTGCCCTGCTGCCGTTGCGCTGGCTGATGGTGCCCTCGGTCCATCCGTAGTGTGGAGCGCCGCACCATTTCCACCATGTGTCGTTGGTGCCGCCACCATCGATGACCCCCTCGCCGGTGATGGCTATGTCGGTCTGCTTGTAGGCATAGATAAGCGGTGACAGGTTCCAGCAGTCCAAACCCTCCCAGCGTGTGAGCACGATAGGATAGAGGTCGGGCTCGAATACAAACTGCAACACAGCTCCCTTCTCAACATGCAGGTTCACCTTGCTCAGCAGCGTGATGGCACCTGTGTTGAAAGTTCCGGCAGGCACGATGACCCTGCCGCCACCAGCCTTGGAGCATGCGGCTATAGCCTTGTTGATTGCCTTCTGGTTCACAGCGGCTGTAGCGGCTGTATTGGCACCATACTTTGTAATAAGGAAATCCTTGTTGGCAAACTGTGGTTGTCTGATACTTTGCTCAATCTGTTTGTATTGCGTTTCCCACGCATCGGCACTTGCCGTGAGTGGACACAATACAAGGAGCAGTAGCCATTGTAGATACTTCATAGTGTTGTTATTGGTTTAATAGATTGTTGTCGTAGTAGCATTGATGAGGCCATGTGGAGGCGGCTTTCCATCCATCAGATGTTACACTCATCTCTGCAAAGGTACGACTAATTTTTGAATCACAGGAGTATAACAATGACTAATTTGGTGGAATTTTTAATTTTTCAGTGCATCATACAGTTTGTCTAAAGCCTTTTGAGCGTTTTGGCTCTCATTGAGCAGGGTAACAAACTTGCTGCCGATGATGGCACCCGCAGCGTTGTTGCATGCACTCTCCAGGGTTTGCTTGTTGCTGATGCCAAAGCCAATCATGCGAGGATGGCGCAGGTGCATGTCGTTGATTCTTTTGAAGTACTGCTGTTTCTGCGCATCAAAACTCTTCTGGGCACCAGTGATGGCAGCCGAAGATACCATGTAGATGAAGCCGTCGGTGTGCTCGTCAATGAAGCGGATGCGCTCCTCGCTTGTCTCTGGGGTGATGAGCATGATGATGCGCAGGTCGTACTTGTCTGCCACAGGCTTCACCTGTTCCATATAGTCCTTGAAAGGCAGGTCGGGGATGATGGCACCCGACACACCACATTCCACACAACGTTTGCAGAACGCCTCGAAACCATAGTGCATGATGGGGTTGAGATAGCCCATGAGCAGCAGGGGAATGTGCACCTTCTCCTTGATGGCCTCCAACTGAGAGAACAGAATGTCGAGGGTCATGCCGTTGCGCAGTGCCTTGGTGGCGGCATCCTGTATCACGGGGCCGTCGGCCATGGGGTCGCTGAAAGGCACTCCCACCTCTATCATGTCAATGCCTCCTGCCTGGAGTGTGAGGATTACGTCGGCAGTGCTCTCCAAGGTGGGGCAGCCTGCACAGAAATACAGTGAAAGGAGTTTCTTGTCGCTGTGATTTTGAAATAGTTGGTTAATCTTGTTCATGTTGCTTCAGTGTTTGGATAAATGATTGGATTCTTTTGGCATCCTTGATGCCAGGGGCTGTCTCAAAGCGTGAGTTGAGGTCGATGCCGTGGAGCATGGGGTGGTGGAGGGAGGCAATGGCTGCTGCATCTTCCTCACCGATGCCGCCGCTCAGCAGAAAGGGTATGTCGCCGTGGTATTGCTCCAGCAGGTGCCAGTTGAACTTGTTGCCGCTGCCGCCCACGCAGCTGCATTTGGTGTCGAACAGCAGGTAGTCGGTGCAGTGGCGATACTCCTCCCACTGTGCCAGATCTTCACTGCTCTTGATGCTCAGTGCCTTGATGAACTTGATGCCCGGGCACAGTGCCGGTGCGAGCGTGTCTCTCAGGTTTCGTATCAGTGTGGGTGTCTCCTGTCCGTGCAGTTGGATGAAGTCGAGATGATACTGCACTGCATGGGTGATGATGCTTTGGGGCATCTCGTTGACAAACACTCCCACACGCTTGGCATTGCCAAAAAGTTCTTTGGCAAGTGTGCCCCTGTTGGGCACGATGCCTGCCATGATACTCTGCATGGGAACGTAGCGTGGCGATTTAGGCCAGAATATCAAACCTATCCACTGTGCTCCTGCCGCCACCACTTCCCTGATGTTGGCGGGTTGGGTCATACCGCAAACCTTGATAATCATAATTCTGCTATAAATTGATGTAAAGCCTCAGAGGGCTGTTCCTGTTTCATAAAGTTCTCGCCGATGAGAAAGCCTTGATAGCCCACCTCTCTCAAATCCTTGATGACGGATGGAGATGATATGCCACTCTCGCTCACCTTCACACCCTGCTGGGGCAAGAGCGATGCCATGCGGAAAGAGTGCTGCACATCGGTGACAAAGGTGCCAAGACTGCGGTTGTTGATGCCAAACATGTCGGCACCGTATTCGGCATACTCTAATTCCTTTTCGTGGTGCATCTCTAACAGCACTTCCAGTTGCAGGTGGTGAGCCATCTGTATCAGGCGGGCGCACTCAGTCTTAGAGAGACATGCGGCGATGAGCAGCACGGCAGAGGCTCCGCAATGGCGGGCTTGCAGCAGTTGGTATTCGTCGATGACGAAATTCTTGTAGAGTATGGGGATAGTCACTCCGCTGCGGCGTGCTGTGGTGATGAAGGCATCGGCACCACCGAAGAAATGACTGTCGGTGAGAATACTGACGGCTGTGGCACCCTGTTGCTGATAACCCAGGGGAATGACGGCAGCATTGCCCTCTTCCTTGATCCAGCCCTTGGAGGGCGACTTGCGCTTGAACTCTGCAATGATGCCCGTTGGCGATGACTTCAGTGCCTGTGCCATAGAGGGGGGAGCGGCACCATCCATCAGCAAACATTCCACCTCCTGCTGTAGCAGCTGCCAGCTCTTCTGCTGCTTGAACTCTTCCACCTCCTGACGCTTGTGCGCCACTATCTCTTCCAAAATATCCTTCATCATCATCACGACATCAGTTCCACAAATTTCCTGAAGGTCTGCAGTGCCTTGCCGCTGTCGATAGACTCACGGGCAATCTCTATGCACTCGTGGATATCCTTCTGCCCACGCTCCAGCACCTGTATGCCAAAGGCTGCATTGGCAAGCACGATGTTCTTCTGTGCCGGCAGCGCCTTGTTCTCCAGTACACTGTCAAATATTTTGGCAGCCTCTTCCTCGTTGGCACCAGCCTGCAGTTCTTCGGGCTTGGCAATGTCGAAGCCCAAATCGTGCGGACTGAAGATGCGTTCGTACTGATTGGTGGTTACCTTGAAGTTGTCGGTCAGGGAAATCTCGTCATAGCCGTCGATGCTGTTCACGATACCGAAGTCGATGCCTATCTTGCGATACACGTTGTGGTAGAGTCGCATCTGGTCGAGATTGGCCACTCCCAGCAGTTGGCACTGTGGCTTGGAGGGATTGACGATGGGACCCAGCAGGTTGAAACAGGTGGGAAATTGCAGGTTCTTGCGGATGGGACCTACAAATTTCATGGCCTTGGCAAACAGTTGGGCGTGCAGATACACAATGCCACATTCGTCCAGACACTTGTTCAGACGGTCGATATCATCGGTAAAGGTCACGCCATGGTGTGCAATCACGTTAGATGCCCCACTGGTGCTTGTGGCAGCATAGTTGCCGTGCTTTGCCACCTTGTAGCCTGCACCGGCAATGACGAAGCAAGAGGTGGTGGAGATGTTGAATGTGTTTTTGCGATCACCGCCAGTACCCACCACGTCGATATACCTGTCGCATTGCAGGGGCACGGGTACTCCTGTTTCCAATATGCCGTCTCTGAAGCCCAGCAGTTCCTCTACAGAGATGCCTCTCATCTGCAGGGCAGTGAGCAGGGCTGAAATCTGCTCTATGGTATATTCACTGCGGGTAATGCCAAGAAGGATGTTCTTGGTCTCTTCTCTTGTCAGCTCCTCGTGATTGAGCAGACGGTCGAGTATTTCTTTCATTGAGTTTTCCATGGTTGTTGTTTATTATATATGATGTGTTGTCTTTTCAGTCTTGGTGCATAAGGAAATTCTGTACTATTGTTTTTCCCATCGGGGTGAGCACACTCTCTGGATGGAACTGTATGCCGTGGATGTCGTACTGCCGATGCCTGAGTGCCATGATTTGTCCTTCATCGCTCATGGCGGTAATCTCCAAACACTCTGGGAACTGCTCTCTTGACACCACCCATGAGTGGTATCTGCCCATGGTGAAGCGCGGGGGAACATTCTTAAAGATGTAGTCGTTTTCAAGGTGTGTGCCTTCTGTTGCCACTCCGTGGAATACATCGGTCAGGTTCTGTAGCGTGCCGCCAAACACCTCGCCGATGGCCTGATGCCCCAGGCACACTCCCAGCATGGGCTTGCTGCCGGCATAGGTGCTGATGACCTGTGTAAGCAGTCCTGCCTCTTGTGGAATACCGGGTCCGGGACTGAGGATAATCTTGTCAAACGGTGCCAGCTGTGGCAGTTCAAAACAGTCGTTGCGAAGCACGCTCACCTGTGCTCCCAGTTCTTTGAGCAGGTGGCTCAGATTATAGGTAAATGAATCGTAATTGTCGATGATAACGATATTCATGTCTGTTGCGTTGTTGTGTGGATGGTTGTTGTTACATTTGCTCTGCCTTGCTCATGGCTTTGCGCAGCGCTCCCAGTTTGTTGTTTACTTCCTGCAACTCGTATTCCTCGTTGCTTTTTGCCACGATGCCTCCGCCCGCCTGGAACCACAGTTCACCGTTGCGCGATACGAATGTGCGGATGGTGATGGCCTGGTTAAGGTTGCCGTGGATACCGATGAAACCGATGCAACCACCGTAGGCCCCTCTGTTGTGTGGCTCAATCTCGCTTATCAACTGCATTGCCTTTACCTTGGGTGCGCCCGAAAGGGTGCCGGCAGGGAAGGTGTCGATGAACGATTTGATGGGGTCGGCTCCCTCGTCAAGTTGTCCGCTTACTCTTGACACCAGGTGGATGACGTGCGAATAGTATTGCAGGTCTTTATAGAAATCCACCTTCACATCGTGGCAGTTTCTGCTCAGGTCGTTTCTTGCCAAATCCACCAGCATCACGTGCTCTGCGTTCTCCTTGGCATCATTCCTCAGATATTCTGCCCCTCTTCTGTCGGCTTCGGCATCGCCTGTGCGTTTGGTGGTGCCGGCGATGGGGTCGATGTATGCCCTGCCACCCTCTATCCTGCAGTGTGTCTCGGGTGAGGAGCCGAAGATGCGGAAGCCACCGAAGTCAAAGTAGAACAGGTAGGGCGACGGGTTAATGGAGCGGAGTGCACGATAGAGCTTGAAGTCATCGCCCTCGTATTTCTGAATAAAACGTCGTGATAGAACTATCTGGAACACATCGCCACGCAGACAGTGGGCAATGCCCTTGCGGATATTGGCTTTGTGCTGCTCGTCGGTGAGTGGTGATGTGGTGTTGCCCACGGCATGAAAGCCGTAGTCGTGTACGGTGTTCTTGTTCATCTGTTTCACCAGTTCGTCCAGATGCTGCTGTGCTGCCTTGCTGTCGCTGTCGCTGTTCAGGGTGACAAGGGTGAGTTGGTTGTTGTAGTGGTCGAACACGATGATGTCCTTATATAATATGTACATCATGTCGGGAGCATCGTTCTTCTCCATGGTGCAGTCTTTCACAGGTATGTTTTCAAAATACCTCACTGCATTGAACGAGGTGTAGCCATACAGTCCGCACACGTCGGCCCTGCTGCCTGTGATGCTGATACGGCTGAGGAAGTCGTTGATCACCTGTTCGGTGGGATGACCAACATTCACCTCGCTTTCCATAGTGCTTCCGTCGGGCATGTGGCATACGGCTTTGCCGTGACCGATGGCAACACAGCCAATGGGATTGATGCCGATGAACGAACGACTGTTGGAAGCCTCGTGGTAGTCAGAACTCTCCAGCAGCATGCTCTGTGCACAGAGGTCTCTCATGCGCATATACACCCCTACGGGTGTGTAAAGATCGGCGAGCATGGTGCGGCTCTCAGTAGTATATTGGTAATTCATGGTGCAATGGATGTTTGTCTTGTTTTCTTGATGATTTGTTATTCACTGGATGTGGCGTATCTGTGCAGAATGTCAGAGCACACCTTCGAGCATTGCCTTGTTTGCCAGATAGGTGTCCACATCCTTGTCGCCTCTTCCGCTCACGGTGAGTACCACCACATCGCTGGGTTTAAACTGCACCTTGCTCAGAGCTGCAATGGCGTGCGCACTCTCTAATGCAGGGATGATTCCTTCCAGGCGGGTTAGTTCGTAGGCAGCCCTTACAGCTTCGTCGTCGTTGATGCTCAGCACAGTGGCTCTGCGCTGCTTTGCCATGTTGGCGTGCATAGGACCGATGCCCGGGTAGTCCAAACCTGCAGAGATGCTCTCTGCCTCTACAATCTGTCCGTCGGCAGTCTGCATCACCAGGGTGCGTGCTCCATGTAGAATGCCCACGCTGCCTGCATGGATGGTGGCGGCCGTGTGCCCGCTGTAGGCCCCTTTGCCACCGGCCTCTGCCAGAATAATGCCTACACGTTCATCATCCACATAGTGGTAAACGGTGCCTGCCGCATTGGAGCCGCCGCCCACACATGCCATGAGATAGTCGGGATAGTTGCGCCCTATCTTCTCTGTGAGTTGTTCTTTGATTTCTTTTGAAATAACGCTTTGCAGGCGTGCCACCAAGTCGGGGTAGGGGTGTGGGCCCACGGTGGAGCCGATGATATAGAAGGTGTCGGAGGGATGGCAGCACCAGTCTCTGATGGCCTCGTTGGTGGCATCTTTCAGAGTGGCATTGCCCGAGGTTACGGGGCGTACTTCTGCTCCCAGCATCTTCATACGTTCCACATTGGTGCTCTGTCGCTCCACATCCAGCGCACCTTGATACACCACGCAGGGCATGTCCATCAGTGCGCATACGGTAGCAGTGGCCACCCCGTGCTGTCCGGCTCCCGTTTCCGCAATAATCCTTTTCTTTCCCATCTTTTTTGCCAGCAGTATTTGTCCGATGGTGTTGTTTATCTTATGAGCTCCCGTGTGGTTCAGGTCTTCACGCTTCAGATACAGGTGGCAGTGATATTTCTCGCTCATCCTCTTGGCATAGTATAAGGGTGAGGGGCGTCCCACATAGTCTTTGAGCAGTGCGGCATACTCCTTTTGAAATTCCTCCGTTTCCAGTATCTCAAGGTATTGCGTTCTGAGGTTCTCTACTGTGGCATACAGTATTTCCGGAACGTATGCCCCACCATATTCTCCATAAAATCCTTTGTCGTCAACCAAATAGCTTTTCATGTTTTATGTTGTTTTTTGTTTTCTTTCAGTGGTTTTGTTGCAGTGCCTGCCTACTGCTGGTGCTCTGTTTGTTGTCATCTTGTGTCAGTGTGTCTCTTCAACAAATCAGGCTCGCCGGTAACCGACGAGCCTGGTGAGGATATGCTGTGAACAATATGCAATGCAACTTAACTCGCGGTTGTTTTTAACTTCGAGCGGCACCACCAAAATATGTTGTTCAACTGTTTCATGTGTACTTGTAGTTTCTTTTCGTTGGCAAAATTAGAGAATTAGTTTTAAACTGCAAAATAATTTTACGAAAAAATTACAGATTGCTTTCTTTTTGTAAGATACGCATCGTTGTGCCTTGCACAGCATCAGCCATGCAAAGGTATTGTAACACCTTCGTATTGGTTTCTTGATTTGTTTGTCTTCGAGCTGTAATGTTACGGGGATAACTTTGCAGCCGAAAACAAAAGATATGTTTTATGGAAATGACAACTGAATTGAAATGCGCCAAGCGCAATTTGCTGATTATCCTGTTGGCGATAGCAGCATCCGTTTTGCTTAACATTACTGTAAATGCCCAAACTCCTGAACAATGGAGAACAATGAAGGGCGATGTGAACTTTTTTATTGCCAACGACCTTGGACGTAATGGATACTACGAGCAAAAGCCAATTGCCGAATTGATGGGCAAGGTGGCAGAAGAGGTGGGCCCTGAGGCTGTGGTGGCAGCAGGCGACATACATCATTTTGATGGAGTGGCTTCTACACAAGATCCCCTGTGGATGACCAACTATGAACTTATCTACTCCCATCCCGAACTGATGATATCATGGTGGCCGGTATTGGGCAATCACGAATATCGTGGAAATACCCAGGCTGTGCTCGACTATCGCAGCGTGTCGCGCAGATGGGAAATGCCAAACAGGTACTACACCAAGGTGCTTGAGGACAATGGAGTGACAGTGAGACTTGTGTTTATCGACACCACACCCTTCATTGACAAATATCATTGCGAAAAGTATTCTGATGTGAATCTGCAAGACATTGACGCACAACTCAGATGGATAGAGGCAACACTGCGAGATGCCAAGGAGGACTGGGTGATGGTGGTGGGACATCACCCTATGTATGCACAGACCAAGAAAGACATCATAGAGCAGCAAGACATGCAGCGCCGACTGCTACCCATTCTGCAGCGCTACCAGCAGAAGGTGGCGATGTTTGTAAGTGGGCATATCCACAACTTCCAGCACATCCGTCGTGGCAGCGATGGCATAGACTACGTAGTCAATTCCTCTGCTTCGCTTGCGCGTAAAGTGACACCCACAGAGGGAACCGTGTTTTGTTCGCCTTCCGAGGGTTTCTCGGTGGTGAGCGCTTCCAAGAAACAGCTTTCACTCTACATGATTGACAAGGATGGCAAGATGATTCACGAAGTCAAGAGGATATGCGAATAGGAGTGTTCATTACATTGCTGCTGATGCTGTGTCAGAGTGCCGATGCAAGAATAATCAGAGGAAAGATAAAAGATGTGAAGTCGGGTGAGGAAATCATCGGGGCATCGATAGTGGTCAAGGGCACCAAGGCAAAGGGCACTGCTACAGGGCTCGATGGCAGCTTTCAACTGCAAATCAACCGCTTTCCATGTACTTTGGTGTGCAGTTATCTGGGCTATAAGCCGATGGAAATTACCGTGAACCACAACGACAACGACCTCAATATCAGCATGGAGGTAGATGCAGTGACACTGGGCGAGGTGGTGATAGTGGCAGAAAATACCGGATGCTCTGAGGTGAGCGCAAGAACCCTGGAACACAACTCGCTCAATGTGATCAATGTGATGAGTGCCAAAGCCATCGAACTGTCGCCCGACCTAACGGTGGCAAACGTGATTCAACGTATGAGCGGAGTGACCATGGAGCGAAACAGTGCGGGTGAAGGGCAATACGCCATCTTGAGAGGTATGGACAAACGCTACAACTACACACTCGTCAACGGACTGAAGATACCAAGTCCTGACAGCAAGAACCGCTTTGTGCCACTCGATATCTTTCCCTCAGAACTGCTCGACAGGCTGGAAGTGACCAAGTCGCTCACCGCTGATATGGAAGGCGATGGTATTGGCGGTGCCGTGAATATGGTGATGAAAGATGCACCACAGCAACGACTGCTCACCGTGAATGTACAAACAGGCTACAACAGCCATTTCTTCAAGAATGATTTCCAATCGTTTGCCCACGGAGATATTGTGAACAATAGTCCCAATGAGATGCACGGCAACAACTATCCCACCGATGAGACCGACTTCTCCATGAAGAGCCTTCGGGTGAAGCAGCGCAAACCACTGCCAGATATTGCCGCCGGATTTGCATACGGCGACCGCTTCTTTGACAATCATCTGGGACTTGTCGCTGCACTCAGTTTTCGTAATACCAACAAGGGGAAAACAAGTGACATGTATGACTCTGCTGCCGACAACGACGGAGTGCAGCGTGTCACCAACCGCTATTTCTCGGAAAACCAGACACGCCTTGGAGCCCATCTCAAACTTGACTATTACATCACTCAGAAGCATAAGGTGGCACTTTATGGCGGATATATGGATTTCAAGAACTCACAGGTGAGAGATGCCTTCAGCGAGCAGAGTGAAACCATACGACTTCGCTGGCAACAGCAAACAATAGCCAATGCTTCGCTCATTGGGCAGCACAGGTTGCTTCAGCGTGATGCACTCACTGTGAAGTGGGGCGCAAACATCGCCGAGGCAAAGCAGAAAACTCCCGACAACACACAAATACAACTTATCAGTAATGTGGGGGCAACCTCTGTATGGGTGAACAAGAACGTGGGTGCCATACGGCGTTGGGAGCACAACTCTGATCGCGATATCGCCGGACATATCGACCTATCGTATCTGCTTAGGCTTGGTGACCGCAGCCTCGATATCGCAGCCGGTGGAATGTATCGCGATAAAAAGCGAAACAGCTTCTATCATGAATACACCTTCCAGCCTTACAATGCTGCCAAGGAATCGCCTTACGACCAGTTTAAAAACACAGACTGGACAAATTACGATGAGATTTCGTTCCGCTTGAAGAGCTACAGCCTTACCGATCCCATGAACTACGATGCCACAGAGCGTATTGGGGCAGCCTATGGCAAACTCACTTTCAGTGCGGGTAGATGGCAGATTGTGGCAGGACTACGTGCAGAGCACACAAGTCAGGGCTACACGCTGTTTCATGCCACAGAGGGCAATGCCAATAAGGGAGAGCAGAACTACACCGACATGCTGCCAGATGTGCATGTGAAATGGAACATCCATCAAAATGCCAATCTGCGCCTCTCGTACTATAAGGCAATCAACCGTCCGAGCTTCTTTGAGATTGTGCCTTACCACATCATCAACGAGGATTACAACGAATGTGGAAATCCCGAACTAAAGCACACAGTGGCACACAACTTTGACTTGCGTTATGAGTACTTTCCTCGACAGAGTGAGCAGTTGATGGTGTGTGTGTTCTACAAGGACATTCAAGACCCTATAGAATACGGTATGACAGCCATAGGACAGGAAACATTCTACACGCCCGGCAACTATGGCAATGCCACCAACTGGGGTGTGGAGATTGATGTGATGAAGTACTTCAACTGGTTGGGAATCAAGGCAAATTATACTTATACCCACTCCAAGATTACCACAGCCAAACTGCGTGAACTAAAGGCTGCCGACGGAAGTATCTATACGGAACATGCCGAGCAAAGTCGTCCGCTCTTTGGGCAGGCTGCCCATGTGTTCAACTGTTCGCTGCTCTTCAAGGATGCCAAGCGAGGTTGGGACGCACAGATAGCCGCCTCATATACGGGCAAACGCATTGCCGTCATCGAGCGTTTTTATGAGAACGACCGCTGGGATGCTCCTTTTATTCAACTTGATGCCAGTGTGGAGAAAAGATTCAAAAATGGCTTGAGCCTCTTTGCCAAGGCACAAAACCTGCTCAACTCGTCGCTCATCAGATATTACAATGCCAACGAGCGCAATGCCTCACTGCAAAATGTGCGCAGATATAATGGCGGCGTGGTGGAACGTGAGGAGAAAAACGGGGTGAGTGTCACAGCTGGTGTAAGGTGGAAACTGTAACAATTATCAACGAAAAATCAGAAATTAGGAATTAAATATTTTGGATTTATGAAGAATTTATTCGGATTTTTGGCTGCAATGGCGATCATGATGATGCCGGCAGCAACAATGGTGTCGTGCAGTAGTGATGACGACAATGAAGATGTGGCTCTCAGCAAGTTTACCATTGATCAAACGGCAGCAACGCTGACCCCAGGAGAAGTGCTCAATGTTACGGTGCAGTTCTTCCCCGAAGGGGTGAAAGACAAGACGGTGACATGGACGTCTTCCGACGAGTCTGTTGCCACCGTGGCCAATGGCGTGGTGACAGCCGTCAAACCAGGTGCGGCCACCATTACAGCCATCCCTTCGGCAATGCCATCATTGGCAAAGACGCTTAGTGTAAGTGTAGTGAACAAGGCCATGAAGGTGTCGGGCGAAGTGAGTGGTACATGGGAAGCCTATACCACTGTAACTGTAACAGGACAGTTGAAAGTACCTGCCGGCAAGAGCCTTACCATAGAGGAGGGTGTTGAGGTGATTTTCAATTCTGCCGATGCCTCGGGTGCAGGAATTGAGTTTACTGTGGATGGCAATATCTATTGCCAAGGCACACAGTCAGCCCCGGTGCTCTTCTCTATACCCGTCAATGAGCGCAATTATTCCAACGTTACTGACTGCAAGAACCTATGGGGCGGATTTATGCTCAGTAATACCTCTGCCAATGCCGAGGCTCTCTTCGACCACTGTATCATAGAGTATGCTGGCAGTGCGATGATAGAAACGTCACCTTCGGTAACCTCTGGCATATATACTGCAGGTGAGGATTATGGCGTTCAGATTACCACTGGTCCGCAGTTCAAAGGGGCACTCGTGGTTACCAACAGCATCATCCGAAATGGATTTGCCGATGGTATCTATATGCAGGGTGGCAAGGCCATCATTACCCACAACACCTTCTCGGGCAATGGTGCCACTGGTGGAGAGGCTGTCAACGTGAAGGCAGGAACCAACTCGGTGGTGGCATACAATGTGATCTACAGTCCTAACACCAACGGACTGAAACTGTCAAGCTCTGGTCAGGACGATGCTGCTGGAAGAACACAGGCAAAGTGCGTGGCTTACAACAACACCATTGTCAATGCTGGATGGCGTAGAGATGGCACCAAGGGCGGATGTATCTACGTGGAGAAGAATATCTTGGTCAATGTATTCAACAACCTGATGGTCAACTGTAAGTATCGTGCCCAAGCTCCTAAATGGGGCACTCCGGGTGTGACGGACGGATGCGACGACAAGTCGGTTATCGATTACAATTGCTATGCAGCCAGCAGCATCGTAAGCACTTTGCAGCAGGACATCGATGGTGAGACCACCGTTCCATATCTCAACTATGTTTCCAACAAGAACTATGCAGATGCCGTAGATGCTCATAGTGTCATCTCCAAGTCTGCCAATGATCTTGGTGTTCTGTTTGCCAATTATCCCTTCGACACCAACAAGCTCGACAACACTACCTATGATGCCGCCTGGGATTTCACTGCCATCTCTCTTCCCAATGGAGCCACCGATGGTGCAGGTCTAACCGGCATTGTCAGCACATCCCTCAGTGTGGGTGGCAAAACCTATACAGCCGATGCTCCCCAAAAGTTCTTCGGAGCAAAGAAGTAAGGCGAAGGGAATAGGCTTTTGAAGAGAAGCGTTCCATGAAAAAACTCACAATATGGAAGAGCAAAGGATTAAGAAGCGATAAAGATTGAAAAGATGTAAGGAATGAAAAGCAATAAGAATGTTCTTTCCTTGCATGTCATAGAGAGTGAAGTCGCATGTTAGAGTGCAGATGTAAGTGCACCAACGTACGGTTTCACTCTCTTGACGTTTTGATGATTGTAATCTTCCTTTGATTTGCCACCCCTGTATTTTATCATTGGTTTCATAATGATGCGTTTAAGTGTGGTTCATGTTTGCAAAAATACAAAACATCTTGGGAAATATTGCACGAGTTGTCCTATGTTTTGATTTCTGTGCTTTCCTTTAGGTGATGATGAGACAATGACTCATTTGAATTTTATCATGTATGCAAATTTTAAAAAATAAAGGCTCTGACACCTAAAACTTATTTCTCGCAGCACATTATTATGTGACAAACTTTAGGCCGTTTGAAAAAGTTTTCATACTTTTGTGCCAAACAAATCCCCTCTGATAGCATGTAGAGCTGTGGGGCTCACCTCGTTCGCCCATGAATGGCCACTTGCTTCTTTGGTTGGGCCTTTTTCCGAGAAATACTAAATTGATGAAATATGGATCTTATTCAAACAGCCATTGAAGGCGTAATAATCATAGAACCAAGGGTGTTTAACGATGCCCGTGGGTACTTCTTTGAGAGTTTCTCTCAACGAGAGTTTGATGAGAAAGTGGCACCTATCCTTGGGCACAGCGTGCATTTTGTACAAGACAATGAGAGTATGTCCAGCTATGGCGTGATGAGAGGTTTGCACTTCCAGCGACCTCCTTTCACCCAGAGCAAGCTGGTGCGATGTGTGCGTGGTGCCGTGCTCGATGTGGCAGTGGATATCCGCAAAGGTTCTCCCACCTATGGACAGCATGTATCTTGTCTTCTGACGGGGCGTGACGAGGAGGGAGTGAGAATAGCAGAGCAGTGGGAAAAGCAAAACGCATCTGCCTCTAATCCACAGCCGTCAACCCTTGTAGGACTTCAGTTCTTTGTGCCACGAGGCTTTGCCCATGGCTTTGCCGTGCTTAGTGAAACAGCGGTGTTCCAGTACAAGTGTGACAACTTCTATGCACCCCAGGCCGACGGTGGTATCAGTATCAAAGACGAATCGCTCGGCATTGACTGGCACATACCCACCGACAAGGCACTGCTCAGTGAAAAAGACTTGAAGCATGTGTGCCTGAGCGACTTTGACAGTCCATTTAGTGTTGATGTGGATTTGTACTAAAATCTGAGAATGTTACTCAGAATATTTCTGAAACCGAAAAAACACAGAACACCATGGATTGGCAATATCATATTTTTTCACCCTATCGTGTGTGTCCGCTGGGAGCCCATGTGGATCATCAGCACGGCATAGTGACAGGCTTTGCCATTAACAAGGGGGTTGACCTTTGGTTTAATGTCAGGGAAGATTCCAAGGTACACCTCACTTCACTCACCTTTGAGGGTGATGTGGAGTTCGACCTTGACAGACGTTCTGAGGTGAGAGAGAAACACTGGGGCGACTATGCCCGTGGTGCCAAGTATGCACTGAGAAAACGTTTCGACTTGCACAGAGGCATCGACGGGGTTATTCAAGGCTCCCTGCCCGTTGGCGGTTTGTCTTCTTCTGCGGCAGTGCTCATAGCCTATGTGATGGCTTTTGCCAAGGCAAACGGCATCTCCCTAAAACCCTTTGAGGTGGCGCAGATAGCATCGGAAGCAGAGCGTGAGTATATAGGTCTGAACAACGGACTGCTTGATCAGGCGTGTATCGCCCTTGGAAAAAAAGACGGATTACTGTTCTTAGACTGCGACAGCAACGAGTGGCGCATCATACCGTTTGGAGGCAGGAGGCCCCGACAGGAGATCTCTGCTCCTCAGACAGCAGAGGAAAAAGGGGCTGACAACAGGCAGTGTGGTTTGGATGGCCTGTTTGAGATAGGCATCTTTTTCAGTGGACTGACCCGCTCGCTGGTGAACTCCGACTACAACCTGCGTGTGTATGAGTGCAAAACGGCGGCGTGGAACATGCTGGCATATCAAGATCAGCCGCTGAAAACTTTTGACAAGACATTCCTCAGAGATATACCCAAGGAAACCTATGACAAAACACGCGATATGATGCCACTGCGATTTGCACGGAGGGCAGAGCATTTCTACTCGGAATACCGTAGGGTGCGACAGGGCGTGACAGCGTGGGAGAGTGGCAACCTGCAACTCTTTGGCAAGTTGTCGTTCGATTCGTGCGAGAGTTCTATCCACAACTATGAATGTGGCAGCAGAGAACTGATAAGCATCTACAACATCATGCGCCCCCTGCAGGGCGTTTATGGCGGCAGATTCTCTGGTGCTGGATTCAAAGGGGCGGTAATAGCATTGGTGGATCCTCGGTATAAGGCGGAGATTGAGAAAGAAATTACACAGAAATATTTGGCAGAATACCCTGAATATACTGAGACCTTCAAAGTGTTTTGGGTGAAACCAGATGACGGAGCAAGGTTTGTATGAAGAATATCGTGATTGCGGCAGGATATGCCACAAGACTGGGAGAACTGACAAAGAATTTCCCCAAGCCACTATTGAAGATAGGTGAGAAATCCATATTGGAACGAATGCTCGATGATATCGATGGCATTGACGATATCACGGAGCATGTGATAGTGACCAACCATAAGTTTGCCCACATATTTGAGGAGTGGAAGACTACGGTGAACTACCGCAAGCCCATTACCATCGTTGATGATGGGACATCAACCAATGAAACACGCTTGGGGGCTGTGTGCGACCTGCTGTTGGCAATAAAAATGCTGGATGAACGGCAAACGTCACCATCACCAAATGCGAAATATGTCGAAGAAGATTCTGATTTGTTGGTGGTGGCAGCCGATAATCTGCTATTCTTCTCATTCAAGGGCTTTGTGGACTTTGCCAAGGAGAAAGGCACCTCGTGCATCATGTGCCATGAACAGAAAGAACTGGCAAAACTCCAGAGAACAGGGGTTGTGGTGCTCGACGAAGACAACTGCGTGTTGAATATGGAGGAGAAACCACTGGCACCGAAGAGTAATTGGGCAGTACCGCCGTTCTATATATATCTGAAGAAGGACCTTGCACTTGTACGTGGTGCAGTGGCCAACGGATGTGGAAAAGATGCACCGGGCAATTTGGCACACTATCTTTGTGAGCGTACCACTATGCACGCATGGCCCATGGCAGGTACGGGAGAGAATCTGCGCTTTGACATAGGAAGCATTGACACGTATAGAGAGGCGTGCGAGAAGTTTAAAAAATAAGAATTATGCTGGAATACAATATCAACTTGGAAGGCAAGACCGTGCTGGTAACGGGTGCCGCAGGATTTATCGGCGCAAACCTTGTGAAGCGCCTGTTTCAAGATGTGAACAATATCAGGGTGGTGGGCATTGACTCCATCACCGACTATTATGATGTGAGAATCAAAAGGGAACGCTTGGCAGAGATTGCCGCCCTGAACAGAGACTGGACATTTGTGGAAGACAGTATTGCCAATCGGGAGGCTGTGGACAGAATCTTCTCTCTATATAAGCCTGCCGTGGTGGTGAACTTGGCAGCCCAGGCTGGCGTGCGCTACAGTATCACCAATCCTGACGCTTATGTTGAGAGCAATCTCATCGGCTTTTACAATATTTTGGAAGCATGCAGGCATCATCTGCCTAAGCAGGGTGAACAGGGGGGAGTAGAGCATCTGGTGTATGCCTCTTCTTCATCGGTGTATGGCTCAAACAAAAAGGTGCCATATTCTACAGAAGATAAGGTGGATAATCCCGTGTCGCTCTATGCAGCAACGAAAAAAAGCAATGAGTTGATGGCTCATGCCTACAGCAAACTTTACAACATACCCTCTACCGGTCTCAGGTTCTTCACTGTATATGGTCCTGCAGGTCGCCCAGATATGGCTTATTTCGGTTTTACAAACAAGTTGGTAAAGGGTGACACCATTCAGATATTCAACTACGGCAACTGCAAGCGCGACTTTACCTATGTAGATGATATCGTGGAGGGTGTGGTGCGCATCATGCAGCATGCACCGGAAAAGCAGAATGGTGAAGACGGCTTGCCCATTCCTCCCTATAAGGTGTATAACATAGGCAACAATTCGCCAGAGAATCTGCTCGATTTTGTAACCATCTTGCAAGAAGAACTGGTGCGTGCGGGTGTGCTTCCTGCTGATTATGATTTTGAGGCGCACAAGCAGTTGGTGCCCATGCAGCCCGGAGATGTACCTGTGACTTATGCAGATACCACGCAGTTGGAAAAAGACTTTGGCTTTAAACCTTCCACCTCTTTGAGAGACGGTCTGAGAAGGTTTGCCGAATGGTATAAAAAGTACCAGAAATAAAGGCTTGGAAGCGATAATATGTGATAATGGTGGAGCATTTGTTGTAAGATAATTTGTGTATTTAGATATATTTGCTTAACTTTGCAGTGCTTTATTGAAGATAGTTTCCAAAAGTGAAACCCTCTCGCTCATTTACACATTCCTTGTGTTAATACCAAAATCATTCTTACATTATGCTTACAAAAGAAGAATTATTGTCATTGGATATCTCCAAGTTGATGGAACTTGCGGGTAATTATGGCATTGTTTTAAAGGATGGCGACCAAAAGGAAGGCATTATCTATGCCATTTTGGACAAGGCCGCAGAAGATGAGGCATCCAACAATGCAACCCCAGATACGCCCAAGCGAAAAAGAACACGCATTGTCAAAAAAGATACAGACAAGGTCTATACCGTGACGGGCAGCGAAGGTGACAATCTCGACTTCAAAGGTAAGCGTGGCGATAAGGAGGATGGTGCAGCGAGTGCATCTGTAAAGGCAAAGGCGGCAGAACCTGTGGCAAAGGGTGTTAATAAAACTAAAGTTCCCGAAAATGTTGAGGCTGAGGAGACAGAAAAAGTAGCGGAAGCAGAGATAGATATGGCCGTGCCAGAAGCTGCATATAAGGATACCACACCAGCAGAAGATGCTGTGAATGACGAGATGATAGAGCAGCTGCAGGAAAAGATGCAGAAACGAAGCGAGGAAGCAAACCTGCAAAATCCCTCTCTGCAGGTATGGGATGGCGACCCGGGCGATGGCACCGACTTTATTGTTGTGGAAGATTTGCCCATAGAAGATCAGGCAGCCTATCCCGAACTTGATATGTTCGACCGCCCGATGAACGTCTCCATGCAGGATGATTACTACCCCGTTATGGAGATGGAGGGTGAGGAACAAGAACACTTTGACTTCTCTGATATCATCAAAGGCAATGGCGTGCTGGAATTGCTGACAGACGGTTATGGCTTCTTGCGTTCAAGCGACTATAACTACCTGTCGTCTCCCGATGATATATATGTGTCGCCCATGCAAATCAAGAAGTATGGGTTGAAGACGGGAGACGTGGTGGAGTGTACTGTGTTGCCTCCGTTGGACAATGAGAAGTACTTCACCCTCAGCGAAGTGGTGCTCATCAATGGCAGAAATCCAGAAGAAGTAAGAGACCGTGTGAATTTTGAACACCTTACGCCACTTTTCCCCGACGAGAAGTTTAATCTCTGTGGCAACAAGGCGTTTTCCAATCCCAGCGTGCGACTGGTAGATTTGTTCGCTCCCATTGGCAAGGGGCAGCGTGCGCTGATTGTGGCACAACCCAAAACGGGTAAAACCATACTGATGAAGGATATTGCCAATGCCATAGCCGCCAACCATCCAGAGGCTTATTTGATGATGCTGCTCATTGATGAGCGACCAGAGGAGGTGACCGACATGAGCCGCACGGTGAACGCAGAGGTGATTGCCTCTACCTTTGACGAACCTGCTGAAAGGCACGTTAAGATTGCTGGTATAGTGTTGGAAAAGGCAAAGAGAATGGTGGAATGTGGTCACGATGTGGTGATATTCCTCGACTCAATAACCCGATTGGCGAGAGCCTACAACACCGTAAGTCCTGCGAGCGGAAAGGTGCTGACTGGTGGTGTGGATGCCAATGCCTTGCAAAAACCCAAGCGCTTCTTTGGAGCTGCGCGAAATATAGAGAATGGTGGTTCGCTGACCATCATTGCCACCGCTCTGATAGACACAGGTTCCAAGATGGACGAAGTGATCTTTGAGGAGTTTAAGGGTACTGGCAACATGGAGTTGCAACTGGAAAGAGTGCTCAGCAACAAGCGTATCTACCCAGCTGTCAATTTGGTTCAGTCAAGTACTCGTAGGGATGACCTGCTTCAGGATGAGACTACGCTTAACAGAATGTGGATCATCCGCAAGATTATCAGTGAGATGAATCCGATAGAGGCCATGAACACAGTGCTGGGACGCTTGGTACATACCAACGACAACGACGAGTTTCTGATGACTATGAACGGATAAAAACAGAAGAGGCAGGTGTTTAAAAAACTCCTGCCTCTTCTGTTTCAATAATCCCAAATCGGCCATGAGCGTTATGATGATAACTGCTTATATTTTCCCACCTGTTTTTTCTTTTATTGATAATCTTCTTTTTTCAGAAGTATGTCAAGCAGCACGGTCTCGGGGTTTCGCTGTGAGTGGTATATGTAGCGAAATGAATAGCCGTGCTCTTTGTACAGTCTTATCTTCGTTGAGTTTTTTGCTTCTTGCAGAAGGGCGTTGCGTGCATTCTCAACAGAAATCATGCCTGCGCTGTCAGCCGCTGCTTTCAGTGTGTAGTAATGGATGAGCGTGTGGCTGTCTGCATCGAAGACCAAACTGTCTATGGTGGTGTATTTGTCACAAGGCACGGGGCATTTGGTCTTGGTATATTCCCTGCACTCTCTGACGCATCTTTCTTCTATGGTCTCCTGGCATGAGGAGATGAGTGAGGTGAGAACGAAGGATGCTGTGATGAAAAGGAGATTTCTGATGTTCATGTCTGTGGTGGTTTATATTTGTAATTGTTATTGCAGTTTTGCTTGTTCTGCTGTGTGGCTGTGTGTGCCGATAATCATTGATGTTGTGGTCATTGTTCGTCTAACCAATGGTCTATGAGTTGTCGGGCAATAGACAGCTTCTCTGGTAGGTTGGGCAGATTGTCTTTTCCAAACCAGTTGCCAAACTCCAGTTCTTCTTCTTGCAGTTTTATCTCGCCTGCATCGTAATCGGCATTGAAGCCTATCATCAGTCCACAGGGAAACGGCCATGGCTGACTGGAAAAATACCGAATGTTCTTGATGGCTATTCCTGTCTCTTCCTTCACTTCGCGTCTCACTGCCTCTTCCAGGGTTTCCCCTGTTTCCACAAAGCCTGCCACGCAGCCGTAGAAGTCTCTTTTGAAATTTCTGGCATGTACCAGCAGCACTTGGTCGCCTTTGTGTATAAGTACGATGATGGCGGTGGCAAGTAAGGGCCACACTTCGTGTCCACAGCCAGTGCATTTCTTGCTGATGCTGGAAGAAAACTCCATGGTGCTGCCGCATCTGCCACAGTAGTGGGTGTTTTCGTTCCAGTGATTCAGTTCTTTGCATTTGCCTGCTGTCTTGTATGCGGTTGCTGACAGTTTGTAATATGAGCCCCTTAAATCGCACCATTGGTAAGTGCTGTCTGGCAGGTGGGATACAAGGGTAGGGTAGGTGATATACTGTGTGTCATCGTCCGGCATCTCTACGGTCATGGCATCTGCTGATGGTGGTATGCTTTTCATCAACTGGGTGTCGTGAGGTAGATGACAACTCCCGTCACATTCTGTTTTGAGGAGAATGTCATTGTTGTGGAATATGCAATATTTCTTCATGTGTTCAGTTCGTACAGTAGGGTCTGTATGTATGGTCGTTCCCAATCTTCCACGTGGTGCTTGGTGTCATCGTATTGCAGAATGTCAATGTCAATCTTCACCACCTCATTGCCATCGTGTACACGTCCTATACGCTGCTCTGTTTGTTTGATGACATTCCGCAGGCATTGAAAATCCAATGGGGTGGTTGCTTCAATCATTACATTCGTAAACATGCGGTTTCCATGATTGATGGCGTGAGAACGTAATTGTGGTGTGGTTTTTTCAACAGAGAGAATATCCCTCATCATGGTAATGGCTTCGTCCAACAGGCGAGGCGCATTATCATCATTGCTGCCCAATGCCAATATGATTTTATGAAGCATAGTTGCCTTGACAGTTAGGGGATTCTCTTTCTTCAAAAAATCCTTGAGTAAACAGCGTTACCCAAGGACTTCTTTGCGGTGCGTACGGGACTCGAACCCGTGACCTCCTGCGTGACAGGCAGGCATTCTAACCAACTGAACTAACGCACCTCTTTCATTTTTACGGCTGCAAAGGTATGGCTTTTTTTTGATATAACCAAATAAAAAAGAAAAAAATTACAAAAACAATTGCATAATCTGCGCGTCATAGTATGTTTTTCCGTCATAAAGCCATTCCTTCAGCACGTTCTGCACATCAAATCCGTTGTGTTGAAACAGCATGGTGGCCTCTTCATTGTTGCAGGCGATAACGGCATACAACTGGTGTAGGTGCAGAATATTCAAGGCATAATCCTTGATGAGGCGTAGGACTTCTGTGGCATAGCCTTTGTGCCGGTGCTCTTGTTTTATCACGATGCCTATTTCTGCTCTTTTGTGAGCAGGCGAGAAATCTATGATGTCAACGATGCCTATCACATTGCCTTGCTCGGTCTCCACCATCATTCTTACTTGTCCGTCGTGATAGATATCTCCGTTGGAGTTAGCGATGTAATTATGCAACAGGTATTTGGAATAGGGGACATTGGTCACTCCCAGTTGCCAGATAGAGGTGTCATTTTCTATGGCATACAGTTCATCCAAGTCCTCTGGTTCCAGTGCTCTGATTCTGACGCGTGTTGCTTCCATCTGCTGAATAGTGGGTGTGATATGGATTATTGGAAACTCTCACTCTTGATGATTTCATCTGGAGTGATAATCATGTTCTCTTGGTGGTGATAAGTGCCGAGGATGATGTTCTTGTTCTCGTGCTTCTCAATAAACTGCAGGATGTTGCTGTACGAGATGGATTTGCAGTCGAAAACAATGCACCATTGCCACTGGTTGGAAGATAGGGCAGGCATAGAGGGGAGGTGAACATCCGTGAGCTCCTTGGTTTGTGACAGGTCCATAAAGTTGCCTTGCAGACCTTTGTGCTGTGCCAAAAGGCGACAGTGTTCCAGCATATCTTGTTCGCCCACAAAGAGATAGCGCATCAACTTGCGCCTGTTGGTTTTGAAGAAACCAAGTGTCTTGCTCACTTTTTTAGTGAGTATCGCCATCAGCTCTAAGGATGCTTTGAAGTAGATGGCAAACTTGATGGGCACAGTGAGCAGCAGATTGCTGTGCCCGTAGTGTTTGCGCATAAATATGAGCATGGCTTGATAAAACACGTGCACGTATCTGAACGAACTCTTTTTGGTACTTTCTCCCTTGTAGTGGAGAATAGGCAGGGGCAGATACCAGTTTTCTGCTCCGCTCTTCAAGATACGGTAAGAGAGGTCGATGTCTTCGCCATACATAAAGAAGTCTTCATCCAACCAGCCGGTTTTGTCTAATGTTTCCCTGCGCACCATACAGAATGCTCCACTGATAATTTCTATTCGTTGTGGCGTGTCCCATGGCAAATAGCTCATGTAATATTTTGCAAAGATTCTGCTATGGGGAAATCTGCTGCACAGTCCGCTCATCTTGAAAAACGAAGTGATGGGTGTTGGGATACCCCTTCTCGATTCCATTGCCTTTTTGCCGTTGGCGGTAAGCATCTTTACACCAATTCCTCCAGCAGCAGGGTGGCTCTCAAGAAAGTCAACACACCCGCTCAATACCTCCTCTCCTACAAGGGTGTCGGGATTGAGCAGCAATACATACTCTCCGCGTGCACGTGCTATGCCCTGATTATTGGCACGGGCAAATCCCACATTGTGCATGTTCTCGATGAGCACCACTTCCGGAAAAAAGCGTTTGATATATTTTACAGAGTCATCGCGTGAGTGGTTATCCACCACAATGACTTCGTACTCATGGCTGTTCTTGCTCTGCCTGATGCTCTGCAAGCATTGCATCAGGTAGTACTTCACGTTGTAATTGACAATGATGATGGATAGTTTCATTGCTTACTCCTTGTCTTCTTCGTGCTTGCTCAGAAGCTCCTCGCATTGGGAGCGGTAGGGATAGAGAAAAATGTATGAGATGGCGCTGATGAGGCATAGGTAGAAACATGACACGATGTGATTCAGCCAGTACAGTGCACCATTAACAAAAACAGCTGATAGCAGGAAAAAGAATCTTGCTATCTGTGCTGAGAAGAGATTCTGGCCGGGGTTCTTGGCTATGTATCTGCGTATGGCAGGGAAATGCAGCAGTTTGGTGGTGAGGTAGATGCACGATAAAGTGTAAAGTATAGAAAAGGTGCTGAACACAAAGGATATCTCGTTGCTGTGCGTTGCCACAAACCCATCTATTTGCGAAAAATAAGAAAGAAGTGCAAGTCCAACTACTCCGTCAAAGAATACTCCAAAGTAAGCCAGCCTGATTTTTTTTATTTGCTTTCCCATATTCTTGTGT
>SAMEA3663028__coassemble_189_pt1 | contig 27938 bp, 12 predicted proteins | sample SAMEA3663028__metabat2_low_PE_038 | metagenome-assembled genome bin SAMEA3663028 (sample SAMEA3663028) | pig gut metagenome | biome: pig gut; feature: pig-associated habitat; material: faeces | place: France | collected 2012 | reverse complement strand
CACGTGATTTGTAATCTCGGGGTCGTTGGTTCGAATCCGACAAGAGGCTCTTCAGAATGAGGGTGTGTCGAAAGATGCTCCCTCTTTCTTTTTCGCATCAATGGCATGTTGGATGCGCTCTTTCAGCGCTAATTTCTCCTCGGAAGACAGCAAATGCAACTCTTCTTCCGTGAAGTGGAATGTGTCTTCCATGGAGTCCTTTATCCAGTACTGCCTGATGTCGTTACTCATGCGTTACGTCTTTTTCGTTTGATAGAGGAGTGTAAATTTACACTTCTTTACTCTATGACGTGAATCTTGTAACGATGTACTATGAAAATGTGGAAAAAAATGACAATTATGCCACGGTGTAGCGGAGCATTGATGCAGAGTGTGCAGATGCCAACATGCGCAGGCGACTTACGCTGCGGTGTATCAGATTGCGGGCCGACTGGTAGTTGATGCCCATCACCTTGCAGATGTCTTCATATTTCATCTGTTCTATAAAAAACAGGCGCACTATCTGCTGTTGGCGTGGACTTAGTTCCTGCATGTAGGTGTTGATGCAAAGCTGTTTCCTGTTTTCCTCCTCCTGCTGTTCCAGTGGGTCGTTTTCGCTGCTGTCTGCCACCACGTTGATATAGTTGTCGCAGGTCTCGTTGTCATATCGGTGAGACTGTATGCGAAATTCATCATTGAGGCGGTTGCGCAGAGATACAAACAGGTAAGACTCGATGTTCTCTACCATCTCCAGTTCTCCGCGCTTGGTGTATAGTTTCACAAACACGTCCTGAATGCAGTCGCTCAGCATTTCCCTATCGCCTGTCATCCTTGCACCCATGGCAAAGAGGCGGTCAATAGTCTGGTCGTAAAGTGCGCTAAAGTCAATCATAGGTTTTTAGTTTTGCCGCAAAGTTAAGGCTCTGTACCCATATAGAATGGGAAAATTTAATCAAAAAATAAGAAAAACAGGTATTGAATGTGTTTTTTCAATACCTGTCACAGATTTTCCTACTCCTATATTCACCCATCGCCTGATGGGTGGGGGAGTGCTTACAGTGCCTTCAACCAATACACTTCACCTCTCTTGGCATGTGGTATCACCAGCTCTTGATTCACTTTTTCAATGCCTTTCCAAGGTGTTACCTTGCCATTGTCTGTGTTGATGGTGTATATCTGGTACTTGCCCGATGTTATCTTCAGGGCCATCTTGCCAGTTGAGGTGGGATAGATAACATAACCTGTTTTTTCGTTTCCCAGTGCCTTGCAGGTGTTGGCATCTGTACAGAGATCCATGGGTTTCATGCTGCACACTGCCTGCAGAAACTCACTGCTTTCTACAATGACGTTGGGCATGGAGCCTCCTGCCATCAGTATTGCCCATCCGTATTGAGGATATTGCTGGGCAAAGAAGGTTACAGCCTTGGCAGGATATTTGGTGCGATACTCCCTTACGGCACGATATGCTTCTTCAAATCCTGTTTTGCCCACCTTCATCTTGCGCATAAACTGGCGTGGGGCCAGATTCTTGCCCGCAGGAGGTGCCCACAGACTATCTGTGTTGTAGTGCCAATAGCGAATGTCGATGATGTCTATCAGTTGGGCAAGGCGAGCATCTTGCAGGATGGCATCTTGGGCGTCCTTGGTACAACTCAGGGCGATGAGTGGATGCTTGCCTGTCTGTTGCTCCCATTGCGCAATGGTTTCCAACCAGAAGCGGGTGAAATGCAGTGGTCCTGTATATTCGTCACTGATAAGGTGCACCACATTCTCGTGCTCTTGCAGCTGCTCCAGACAGGTGCGTATGTACTGCTGGTGCAGGGGGCGTAGGGTGCTGTCGGTCTCGTTGTAGAATTGTTCGGCCATGAAGATGCGCTTGTCACCTGTAAAGGGCACTGGCTCGGGAAAGCTTGTACCGTTGACATTGTTAACGGGGCGCCAGGGACAATCCACCCAATGGGCACCTGCCTCCAGGATGTTGTGCTGGAAATAATGCTGATTGAACAGCAGTATGCCTTGCTGTGCTCCCTTGGATGCAAACTGGTTGAGGCGTAGCCAGTACCATTGGTTCACGGTGTTCAGATCGTAGGTGCTCAGTCCGTCCCATGCGGTGCCCTTGCCGCTGCGTGCAAAGGGCTGCTCATAGAAGGGTGCCCACACCTCACTGTCGCTACGGCGTACTCTCTCATGGTCGGTACGGCGCAGGTCGTACCACAGACCATAGTGGTGGTCGAGCATGCAGTAACCATTGTCCTTGAGATAGCTTACCACAGAATCGATACGGTCAGTCCAGCCTGTTCCCTCTCTTCCTGGAACAAAACGGGTGATGGCTGGTTTGGCAGATTTCTCTACAAAATTGTCTTTCACACGTCCCGACCACCAGGGTATCTGGTAGCGGTTGCCTGTAACAAGGCACCCGTTGGCAGTGATGCAACCATTCTCTACAGTATAGTGAACGGACTGTGATGGAGTGTCCTTAGTAACTCTCTTCTGTTTGATGCTCAGGATGTTTTTCACTCCTTGTGTAGAGGTGGAGGCGGTGTAGGGCACAGAGTCTATCCACATTTCCAGGGTAAGTCGGGGAGTGGTAAGTGATTGCCTTGCCATCTCTTCTGCCTGTTCAATGGTAGGACTGCTCGATGCGTTGGTGTTGCGGGGCAGTATATAGCCGTTGAGTGCCTGTTGTTTGCCCATGCGCTGTTCCAGTTGGTGATAGAACAGGCTGCGTGGCTGCACGTGGTCGTTGCTGCTGGTCCACTCTCCGTTGCCGTTGAGCATACCCCAGCATCCGTGGGCGCTGTTGCGGTTGTCTGTGTCGGGCGAATAGCAGTTGAGCACTGCTCCGGTACACTGCCACATCATGCTGTTGGCGGTATTCCACCCGGTGCCAAACCTGAATTGCTCTAAATTCTTGAACGATATGGCGTTGCCGTCAATGTTTACAATGTCGAACAACAAGCCTGCAGCCCATGAACCGATGCTGCCGCTAAAGCCCAGCGACTCCTCTCCCTCGCACTGTACAAACGCGTTTGGACCTGCTGCACAGTAGTCGGCTGCAAAATCGTGAATACCGTTTCGTGACACGCATCTCTGCACCAGGGTTTGCTGTCCGCGGGTGATAAACACGCTGCGACGCCAGCCGCCTATCTCTGACACGGGAGCCTGGGCGATGCAGTCTTCCACCGTGATGCGAGAGGTGTGCTTCTGCAGTGTCACAGCACTGCCCGCCAGATGGGTGAACGCCACACGTCTAACCCAGCAGTCGCGTGCATTGTTGATGCTGATGCCGTCCCAACAGTGATCTTCATCCCTGTCATTGGCTGGGTTGTAGGTGGATGTGATGCTGAGGTTCTCCACACCACACTCGCTTATCTCTGCGGTGTTGCTGCTCTTCAGTATGTAGCCTCCTCCGTAGGCAGGGTCTATGGTGGTGGTGATGGGAGCGTCTATGCCTATCTGTCCATTGCCTACAGATGTCACCACACGTGTCCAGTGGATGTCAATATCTGTCTTCTTCCATCCGGTATAGTCCAGTCCGCCACCATAGTCGTGGCAGTTCAGATGAGTAATCCACGCTGTGGTGCTGGGGCGCACGATGGTGATTCTATCTCCCTGCTTGAGTGTGTGATGTGCAGCAACAGGCAGTGAGGTGGCTCCTGCCATTACCTTGACAGAGGCAAGGGCCAGTGTGTCTGAAGCTGTCACCGCATGATTGCCCTCTATGTAGATGGCGGCTCCTCGCTCAGCACCTTCTTTCTTCAGAATGGTGGCTTTGCTTCCCATGCCCCTTATCACCACTCCCGAGGTATTGATGCGCAGGGGAGAGAGTAGTCTGAAGGTGCCTTCTGAAAGGAGGATGGCTCCACGATGCCCGTTTTTTCCGGGCTTCAGTGTCTGTATGTAGTCGATGGCTTGTTGCAGCAATGGCGAGCAGTCGCCCTCTTGTGCCTCTACATATATCATATTGGGCACGTTGGGGATGGCTGTCTCAGAGGCATGATAGCCACAGGTAGAGAAGTCCATGGGGATGAACAACTCCTTTTTGGGCTTGGCGTCAACAGCCATCGCCACACCCAGCGCAAGAGCAGGCAGGGTGTGGCGAAGTAAGTGAATGAATGTAATCTGCATATTTCAAAGCATAACTCAGGGGTTATTGTGCCAAGGGGTCGAAGGTGCCTTGTGCGCCACCGTTGTTATAGTCTTCCCAACCAATGGTCTGGGGCAGACGCTTGTTGGCATTCTGTGCTCCCGATGCCAGTCCCAGGAAGTAGTACTTGGGGCGGAAGTTGATATACAGCAGGTTGTGCTGTGAGTCATAGCCATCGCCACGTTTCTCCTTGCTCACCAAGTTGTCGGCATACCATGTTTTCAGATTAGCCAGTTGGGTGTCGAGGTCGGCATTGCGCAAATCCACTGCTGTGCAGCGTGTGCCTCCGTTCTTGAGCAATGGATCGCTGTCGAAACTGGTGCCACCTACGCCATACTTGTCTGCCACTCTGAACTCGATGTTGTCACGGCGCTGACCGTTGAACTGCTTGAAGCCGAGCCATGTGCAGGTGTTGCCTCCCCAGCCTGTCAGCTGCCATGTGGCAGGTGCACCGGGCACTGGTGTGGCACCTCCGTCGAAGAGCATCCAGCGGCGCATGTCGTCAAAGCGCTTGCCTTCGTAGGCAAATTCTATCTGGCGTTCATAGAGGATGGCGCTCATGCAGGCTGCCTCATCGCCCGTCAGGTTGGCTTGCAGTCCGTAGCCGTTGGCAGCGGTATATCCTGCACGCTGACGTATCTGTTGCAGATATTCCACAGCCTTGTCGGGATGACCAGCTCCGCATGCCACCTCTGCCAGGTTGAGCAGCACTTCGGCATAGCGCAGTTCTATGAGTGGAGCTGCTGAATAGAAGGGGGCTGCACCCTTGGTATCGGTGGCCACATATTGATAGAGAGGACTGCCGTTTACATCCATGTCGTCGCTCTTCTTGCGTACATAGATGCTCTGCTTGCTGCCCAGCAGGTTATCAGCACCGTAGGAACTGCCGCTTTCGGGGTTGCCTTGGTCGTTCAGGTCGGTGTACCACACGTAGTTCCACAGTTCGTAGTTCTTTCCGTCAGAGGGGTTGTTGGGGTCTCTGACACTGGCATCACCGTTGTATGCCCAGCGGAAACCTGGGAAGGCGAAGGTGCGATAGAAGCGAGGATCTCTGCCCACAAAAGGATAGTTGGCATCGTATGCCACCGAAGAAGCTTCCAGCTTGGTGTAGGTACCGGCACCTGCGGGAATCTTTCCGTCTGCCATGGGGAACAGGTTCACCAACATGGCGCATGCACCCTTGCCGCTACCACCAGTGTTGGAGGGACGTATAGCGCGCTCCCAGTTATTGTTCTTCTGATTGTCCAAACCATCACCAGTGATGTTGTTGTACAGTGTTACAAACACAGCTTCGGGGTTCTTGCTGCTGGTCAGGAATTGAGCTGCAAAGTCAGAACCATTCACATTGGATGATGTTTTGTACAATCCGTAGCCACAGGCGTTGATGGTGGGCAGGTCGGCTGTCATCTGCTCATAAGCCGACTGCCAGCGGGCGCGGTCGTTGGCACGGTTGAACAGCGGACTGCACCACAGCAGCAGTACACGACCCTTGAGAGCCAAGGCAGTGCCTGTGGTCACTCTTCCGTAGTCAGAGCCTGTCCAGCCTCCATGGGTGGTCTTGGCTGCGAGCATGGTGGCAGCCTTGTTCAGGTCTTCCAAAATAAAGTCGATACACTCTTTGGCAGAAGAGCGTGGGGTGAACGAATCTTCCACTGGGTCTTGCAGCTCCTTTACCAAGGGCACGCCGCCATACCACTTCACCAGGTTGTAGTAGCACCATGCGCGGAAGAAATAGACCTGTCCTAACAGAACGTTCTTCTCCTCATCACTCAGAGAGCCTCCGCTGATACCAGCAATGGCGTCATTGATGTTGCGAATACGTCCATACACTGCCTCTTGTATGTTGTTCTGCGTACCCATGAAGTAGTCGGGCACGGCATTGGTAGAACTCGTAGAACTGAGTTCAATCTCGGGATTCACAAAGTCGCTGAAACCTGAGTACTCCTCCGTTGATTTTCCTGCAATGTCATTGCTTCCTGCAGAAGGGTATTTCCAGGTCTGGTCGGCAACAGTGGGCAGGCACCAAGAGTAGATGTCGTTCAATCTGCCGTTGGCACCACTGTAATAGTTGTAAATGTCTTTATTGGCATTGTCGTAGTTCTTCTTGTCTTCCAGGAAGGTGTCGCTGCAAGAGGAGAGACCGAGTGCACCAATGAGACCGATGCTGAGCAATCTTATATTTATTTTCATTGTTCTATCGTTTTATAGGGGTTGTGTTTTGGCTTGTTGTTACACACTGTCATTAGAAGGAAAGGTTGACACCTACGGTGAACTTTCTCAGGTTGGGATAGTTGCCGTAAGTTCCTGCCATGGGGCTCATAAAGTTGTCGGGGTAGGGGTTGTAGAAATTGATGAGGTTCACACCCGTCACGTTGAAGCGGGCACTCTGCACGCCAAACTTCTTGATCCACTTGGCAGGGATGGTGTAAGCCAAGGTCACGCGGTTCAACTGAATGCGTGTGGAACTTACACGCCAGAAACTTGACTCTACAGCGTTGACGTCTGAGTAAGCCAGGTTGGGCAGACTGCCGTCGCGGTTGGCTTTCATCACTAAGTTGCCACTGCCGTCATAGATGTCTTGGTAAACGAACATGTCGTCGGGGTTCCAGAAAGAAGGCATGTTGCAGTATTCCAGATCGCCGGTGGGCTTCAGCGCCGATGAAGGCACCGTGGTATAGCCACCCCAGCTGGCACCCAGTTGGAAGGTGAGCGACAGGTCTTTCCAGCTACATCCTGCGTTGATGGTAAAGCCATAGGGATTGCTCTTCCAGCGGCTCAGTTCCACCTGGTCGTTTTCAGCATCCACCACACCGTCAGGACCTGCATAGGTCTGGGTCACGGGGTCATAAGCACCGCGCACATCCTTATAGATAAGCATACCGGGGCGCACTTGGTCTTTGGTTTTACCCATATAGGTGCCATAGGTTCCGTCGGCTTTTTTCAGATATTTGTCAAAATATTCTTCAATGTCTTGGAACGAGCGGAACATGCCTAAGCACTGCATACCCCACAAGCCCACATCGGTGCGATGACCGTAGGTAATCTGGCGATAGATATACTCGTCTTCCCAGTCCATGTTGAGCACTTCGTTGTCAGAGTAGCCCGTGTTGATACCCACGTGGTATTTGAAGTCCTTGCCAATCTTGTCGCGCCAGGTTACAGAGAGCTCGTAACCCCAGTTGTTCATCTTGCCAAGGTTGGTAGAAGCCGACTGTGTGCCCACGGTAGAGGGGATGTCTTGCTTGATATTGAGCAGCATCTCGCGGTTCCACTCACGATAAGCATCGAAGGTCACTGCCAGGCGTCTGTCAAGGAAGTGAGCATCGATACCCACATTGAACTTGTACGATTTGTCCCAGTGCACATCGGTGTTCACAGCAGAGTTGTTTTTGTTGATGGTGATACGGTTGCTGGAATCATTGCCAGTGCCTTCGCCGAATACCACACCCTTGTTGGCATCCTGAGCATACACCTGCATCCACTGCCATGCGGCAAGGTTGTCACGGCCAGTGAGACCGAATGAAGCGCGCAACTTCAAGAAATCCACCCATTTCACGTTCTTAGAGAACCATTCCTCTTCAGAGATTACCCAACCAGCACTTGCAGATGGGAAGGTGCCCCAATAGTTCTTGGGAGCAAACTTGGTAGAGGCATCGCAGCGCACCATCAGTTCCAGCAGGTACTTGTTCTGGTAAGCATAGTTCAAGCGGCCGATGTAGGATAGGGTTCCACTTTCGCTGCGGGTAAACTGTGTGCTCATCTCGCCTGTGGCAGAGTTGTACTGACCAGTGGTGAACTCGTAGGGATTTTCGCGCTGTCCCACCAGGTACTCGCTTTCAGCCTCTGACTTCTCAATTGAGAAAAGGGCGCTGATGTCGTGGCTGCCAAAGGTTCTGTTATATTGGGCAGTAAGGTTCATCTGGTAGTTGTCTGTGCGGGTCATGGTGCGATACAGCATGTTGCCGTTGCTCTGTGAGATGCCCGTGAAGTTCGATTCTGCCATGTAGTCAAAGTTGGGATCTTCCTCCCCTGTAGGGTTATACAGGTGATTGCCGCTTCCATAGCGGGTGTTCATCTTGTAGATGGTGAATGCAGAACCGTATTGGTTGGTTTTGGCATTGTTGATGCTCTTGGAGTAAGAGAAGCGCAGTTTCAAGCCTTTCAGTATCTTGCTCCATCCAAAGTCGTAACTCAGACTTCCGCTGATGTTCATGTTAGAGGTCATGTTGCGGCTGTAGTCGCCGTTGTTCTGCAGCAGTCCAAAGTTGTAATACTGGTTTTGGTTCTTGGCTCCGTTACTCACACCAAAGGCTGCCACATCATGGCCACCCACGGTTTCGGGCATGTAGCCCGGACGAGTGAGCAACAGGTTGTAGTCTTTCTCGCTGCCCGAGCCACCAACCTTGACAAGTGGTGTGTTCTTCTTGCCATAATCACCACTCACGGTCAGGTTGGCACCCAGCCACTTGCTTATCTTTACGTCTATACCTGCACGGTAGTTCCAGCGGTCGTAGTCCAGTCTGCCGAGGTTTCCATCCTGATTGAAGTAGCTACCGCCTGCAAAGTAGTTCACGTTGTCGGTAGCACCGCTCACGTTCACACTGTGCTTGTGGGTAAATCCTGTTTCCCAATAGTTGTCAAGCAGGTCGTTGTTCAGTCCCTTCATGGCTTCCAGTTCGTCAGCTTGGAAGATACCTGTGGTCAGGTTGGTAGAGGTATTGGTGGGGTCTGCCATCTTCACTGCGTTGTACAGGCGTCCATAATCGTAGGTGCTCAGCATCTTGGGGCGTGCCACCTCATCGGTAAATCCAAAGGTGCCGTTGTAAGAGATGCGGGGCGCACCTTTCTTTCCTTTCTTGGTGGTCACCAAGATGACACCGTTGGCAGCGCGGGCTCCATAAACGGCAGCCGATGCGTCTTTGAGCACGGTGATGCTCTCCACCTCAGAGGGATCCAAGTTGTTGAATGCCTCAGCACCCAGGTTCTGGTAGGTATTACCCACCTTCACATCGTTGGGGTAGATGTAGTTGTCGATAACGAAAAGGGGCTGTTGGGCAGTAGAACCAATATCACCCATGGAGTTCACATCGCGAATGCTTAGGCGGGCACTCTCTCCAGGGCGGGCTTCACCACCGCTCACGCTCAAACCGTTTACCAATCCACTCAGGGTGCTTGCCAAATTGCCCGAAGCAAGGTCTTGTATCTCTTCCATGGGTACGGTAGCTATAGAACCCGTGAGGTGGGCTTTCTTCTGTGTGCCGTAACCCACCACCACGATATCTTCCAGATTCTGTGAGTCCTCTTTCAGTTGTACCCTTCCTCCAGGTACCACGGTTTGTGGAATATAGCCGATAAACGAGATAACTACCTTGCTGCCTTCGGGAGCAGAGATGGTATAGTTTCCGTCTAAGTCGGTAATCACGCCCACGCCAGACTGATCGTTCAAGCGAACGGATGCACCGATGATAGGCTCGCCTTTTTCATCCACCACGGTGCCTTTTATCGTTTTGTTTTGGGCAAGAGCAGGCAGGGATATCCATGCCATGACAAGGCTCATGCACAAACTTACAAAAAATCTTCTTTTCATATCTTGTGATTTTTATTCGTTTTAGGAGATTGGGTTTAAGGGAGCCAGCGTGGATCGCCAGTTCTTCTTGCCACCTGTGTGGGGCCGCTGATGGTAAAGTTTCCGTTGGCAGGGTCGGCAAAGCAGGGGTCTTCTTCTATCTGTGTGCCCGAGTTGTCGTAACCTGCGGGGTTGTCAAAGGTGCCATCTGCTTTCATGTACGTGTTGTTCTCAAAAGTGGCTGTCTTCTGGTTCTGCTTTCCTGCGAGGAAACGGCGTGCCACTCCTGATGCGCTGCAATCGCAGAAGATACAGTTTTTCATCACCCAGAACGAGGTGGCCTTGCCAGCTATACCGTTGTAGTTGCCCCATTGTCCCTGTTTGCACACTCCGTAGAAGGTGCAGTTGGTGTAGTTGATAGAGCAGTTCTCCCAGAATGCTGTCTGGCTGATACCAAAGCCGCCGTACTGCACAAAGTATTTCACGTCCACTTCTCCTGTGTTATACACTGTGGAGTTGTTCATGGTGAGGTCTTTGATAAAGCCGCCTCCCTTGTTGGTCCAGATATATCCCTGACCGGCAATCTTGGTGTTGGTAGTGGCAAGGTGAATCACGGTGTTGTCGAAAATCACGCTACTGGGGAACCATACTTGTACGGTGTTGTCGTAGAATATGTAGGAATGTAGGTTTTCGATGTTGCAGTTCATCACGGTGATGGGGGTGGTAACCACGTAGAAGTTGTAGTCTGCGCCCCATGCGTTCACCTTCTCGGGGGTAATGGATGGTGTGCTGCTCATCACCAGCAGTCCTGCATTACTTTCTGTGAAATCGATGTCCAGATATTTCAGCGAGAATCCGTTAGACAGGAGGAAACCAGCATCTTCGCCTGTCATCTTTATTTTGGCATTGTTTTTCTTGCTGTTGGTGCGCAGTGTCACCTGATTGGCACCAAAATCCACAGCCCCCGACATGGTGTAAGAGGCACCCGCCTCCAAATCGAAGTTGATGTTTTCTCCCACCTTGTCTGCAGGTAAGGGATTGCTGTCGAAATAGCTCTTCAGGTCAGAGCCTGCAGGAATGACAGCATAGGTAGGCGTAAAGGTGGTGAAAGCCTTTTCTGTAGCCTTCTCTGCGTCTTTATTATTGTTCTTGGAATTTCCCAATGTCTTGATAGTGAGCAGATAGTTTACATCTTCTTCGCTTTGGAAGGTGACGCTGCAACCATCTACGATGCTGTCTTTCATAATGGGCTCATCGGGCAAGTCCTTGTTGATGACTGTTACAAGATAGCCGCCTGCTCCCTTCACAAGGGGCCATGTGGCGGTGCGTGTTTTTCCATCGGCACTTGCTGTGATGGTGATGTCGTCACTGCTGGGAGAGGTCATCACAGCATTGTTCACTTCGGAAACGAACTGTTCGTCTTCATCGAAACCATCTTGCGCACAAGATGCTGCCATCACTCCGGCAATACCGATGCAACAAGCGGAGAACCACTTGTGATACATGGTGCCTTTGGCGAGTTCAATCCATGTTCTTCTGTTCATAAAGTGATTGTTAAAGTTCTACAAATATTGGTTATTTTATTCTTTTAGCAAAAGCAACTATTGCTGTAAACAATAGTGTGTAGGGCATTTGTGCCCCCTTTAAGTTGGCATTTTAGGTTCTTCTTATGCAAATTTAATGAAATATTTCAAATATATAACGAAATCAGCAGAAGAATGTAACCAAAGGTGTGACAAAAAAGAAAGAGAGGGAAAGAAGTGAGAGAAAGAAAAAACTGTACCGGAGTTCTCGCCTCCGGTACAGATGACTGATGTTCGACAGTTTTCCAAAAACTCTCCGAGTGAGGATGTCTTGGCGTCGTTATTTCTTGATGATTTTCTTGGTTGTGCCATCAGCATACTTCACCAGGTTGATGCCCTTTACAGGAGCGCTTACGCGAGCACCGTTTGCGGTGAAGTAGGCAGCCACCTTCTGTGCATTGGCAGCAGAAACGCTGTTGATGCCGTCGGCACCACCTGCTGTAAATTCAAAGCCACCGAAGCCTATCTGTGTGCTCTTGCAGAAGATATAATAGGTTTCGCCGGCTGCTGCAGCGAAGGTGAGATATACCCATGCGGGGCGATTGCCTGCACCGATAATGTAGGCATCGTTTCCTTCGGTACCCTTCATGGCAACTTCTTCCTGAAACATCATATAGCCGTAGAGAGGATTCTCTTGGTCTTCAATCTCCCAGTTGGTAGCCTGAACATAGCCAGACACCTTTATGTCAGTGCCAAAAGCCAGTGCTTTTGCATCGCTTGCCTTTGCTACGTACACATCGCGGTTACCTTTGTTCACCCAGATAGCAGCCTTCATGGTACCTGCCACCTTGGCTGTCAGAGTAACGTAGGTACCATTTTTTGGCAGACCAGCAGCTCCATCGGGTGTATAGTAGGCATCGTCCCATTTGGCACGATAGTTTCCAGTGGGCACGTCATCGGTTATAATTTCTTCCCATACAATCTTGTCCAGGTTCACGGGGTTTCCCTTTCCCTGTACGTAATAGAAAGGAGCAACAGAACCGTCCTTGCTCAATGCCTGAGACTTGATGCCATTCCATGAGTTATCTACTTTGGGCTCAAGTGGGGTGGTGGGACCATCGTTGTAGCCGGCAACAGGACCAGAGGTGTGTGTGCCTTCTACATTGGTAGTGCTGAACTTAACCACCGACATGGCGGTAGCATCTTCGTTGGCAACATAGTCAGCTTTCAAGGTGCCATCTTCGTTGTTGATAATCCAACTTTCCTGTGCATTAGCGCTGATAACGCTGCAGGCAAGGGCAACTAAGGTAAAAATTTTCTTCATATTCAAATAGTGTTAAAAGGTTAATATTCTCTCTGACTTTTTACGTATAACGTATCAGCACGGTGTTTGTAATCAGTGTAACCAAATTTTTTTACGAATATATATTTCTGGCGTTATTTGATTCCAAACTCCGCTTGCTGCTTGTTCACTTCCTCCAGGGTGCGCTGGCGCTCTTCTTCGGTCATGGCTTTGACAGAAGAAGCAACCTTGGTGCGCTGTGCCACACGGCTCTTTACTGCCACATCGGTGAAGCATGAGGGCAGTGCAGGTGCCACGCTGTGGATGGTAAGTGTGTCTGCCGCAGGCGAGTAGGTGCCTTCATAGGCTGATTGGGCAGTGATGGTGATGCTTCCGGGCTTGCCCGTGGCTTGTATCAGCACGGGCGCGCTTCCCCATTCCACAACTCTTGGGTTGGCCATGATGTCTTGTCCGTTGCCAATGATACAGCCTTCGCCCTCCACGGTAAAGCGGATGCAGTCTTTGGCCAGTCGCTTCACATTGCCGTTGTCATCGGTTATCTCTGCCACCACCACGATGAAGTCGCTACCGTCTGCCACCAAGGGCTTTTCCATCCTGTCGGCACGCAGTCTGATTTTGGTGGAGCGGCGTGAGGGCATCTTCTTCTCTGTTGCCACCACCTTGCCGTCTTTAATACCTTCTGCCAGTAGCGACACCCGTTGCCAGTTGCGCTGCTTATAGCTGTATTCACGGGCTTTCCAGAAGTCCCAAAATCCCTTGAACACCACAGGAGTACAGGGCTTGTCATTGGCTTTGTGCACCACGGGCAGTGTTTCCTCCTTGTCGCCCTCAAACAGGGTAAGTCTCACACTGTCGCAGTTGGAAAATACGGTCACATCGTTGTCTGAAAACTGTGTCATCTCATGGGCGATAAATACCATGGGTGTGGCATCGGCATCCTGCGAACGAAACATTTCGTAGGCATACTTGGGCTGGCGGAAGGCATCATAGATGCCACCCCAATAGGGATCAGGATGATAGCCGCGCTGGTGGTCAAAGGGGTGCCATTGGCAACCGCCTATAAACTGTCGCTGCCCGTGATACATCTCGCCGATGCTGTTGCACAGTGCCATTGCCTGCATCAGTTGGGGGCGTTCTCCCCACGATCTGGAGGCACGGTTGATGTTGTTGTGTGCGTACCAGTCGTCCACCATCTCACCAAACTCGCGGGTGAACACGCACTTGTCTTCCGGCCAGTCGCCCTTGCCAATGTTATCTGCCCAGTCATATACCACGTCGTAGTTGTCGCGCACTCCGGCAGATTGCACATCTGCCACTGCCACGGGGCGGCCAGCATAGGGAAACTCTTCGCGTGTGATACGCAGTGCCTCCAGTGCAAAGTCCTTGGGATAGCGTGTCTCATTGAGGATGGGCTCCCACATCAGCACGCTGGGATGGTTGCGGTCACGGCGTATGATGAGGCGGGTATTCTCGTGTACCCTCTGTCCAAACTCGGGTGCCTTGTTCCAATATTGCCATCCGGGTGTGGGCACTATCACAAAAAGTCCCAGTTCGTCGCAGGCATCCATGAACGAGGGATCCATAGGATAGTGTGCACAGCGGATGATGGTCATTCCTGCATTGCGCAGGCGCTTGGCATCCCTCCATTGCTGACTGTTGGGCAGTGCATTGCCCACATAGGCAAAGTCTTGGTGCCTGTTGCCGCCCACCAGTTGGTGATAGGGCTTGCCGTTGAGCCAAAAGCCGTCTTTACCCTTAAACTCTGCGTGTCTGATACCTATCTTCAGTTTGCCTCCATCGCTGCACTGCTTGCCTTGCATCACACAGAGCTCCACACTGTACAGGTAGGGCTGTTCTGGACTCCATAGGCGTGGCTGCTTCAGCGTGGTGCCCAATTTGGCTGTGGTGCATCCGCCCTTTGAAATGTTTATTCTCTGCTTCATCGTTGCCATCACCTTACCGGTATGGTCTTTGATGCGTGCCACTACTGTGGGTTGTGCGGTGCGGTTGGCACGATTGCTCACTTCCACATTCACAAACACCTGCGCACTCTTCTCCGAGATGTTGTCGTAATGCACAAAGACACCACCCCCAGCTATCTTGCCTGCCTCCAGTGCATCGGTGATGGCTATCTCTGACTTGCCTATGAGCCACACGTCACGATACATGCCGCCGTGGTAGCAGAAGTCGAGTGCCGCCTGCTTCTTGCCTGGGGGATAGGTCTTGTCGTCGCTGTTGTCGGTCATCACTGCCACTACGCATTTCTCGCCAGCCTTCACTCCAGCCTCCGTAAGGTTCAAGGTGATGGGCAGATAACCGCCGAGATGTTCTCTCACTTTCTTTCCGTTTACGTAGAACACCTGTTTGCCCATGATAGCCTCGAAGTGCAGGGTCAGTTCTTTTCCTGTCATCTCTGTGGGCACAGTGAAGTGCTTGCGATACCATGCCACCCCCTGATAGTTGCGGCCACCGCTTGCTTCGGCAGGTTCAAGGCGCACGCTATGGGGCACGTTGACCACCGTCCATTGGCTGTCGTCAAAGGCAATGGCACCAGCTCCCTGGGCATCTCCCAAATAAAAACGCCAGCCTTGGTTAAAGTTGTACACCAGTCGTCCGCTGTTTGTCATGGGAAACAGTCCTGCCACCGATGGCATGTCGGCAGCCGTTTCTTCTCCGTGAACAGGCAGCGCCAGGCAGAAGGCAAGCATCACGCCTATGGCATGCACTGCTCTTCTCATTTGTTTTGCCATGCGGTTGCCCCATATAATATATAATGTGTGCTTCATCTCGTTTTGTTTTTCTTCTTTCAACACGTTTGTCTTGTTTTGTTTCCTGCTGATGGATTCTACTTCTTATACTGGTTCAGGGTATTACCTCCACGTGTTTGATACGTTGCCTTCTCCATGTGTAGATACAGTGCAGATGACCGTCGGCTGTTTGGATGATAGAGGGATAGGAGTACTGACTGATGGGAGAGTCTTCCAATGTCATCCAGTGTGTCCAGTGCTCACCGTCTTCTGAAATCAGCAGCGACAGAGGAGTGCGCACGCCCTTGCCGTTCTTGATGCCGTGAGGAATGGGTCGCTCGTTGCATATCATCACGTGTCTGCCGTCTTTCATGGTGAGTGCATCCAGTCCGCTGTTGTTGTTGGGCGTTTCAATGAGTTTCAGTTTGCTCCAAGTCTCACCGTTGTCACTGCTGTAGGTGATGCCGATGTGTTCGCTTCGGGTGCGTGCCACGGCAGCCAGTTGTCCGTTTTTCATTTTCAGAATGGCGGGCTGTATTGCCAGCACTCCCTTGTCGGCTTCCACAAAGTTGCTTCGTTTCCAGGTCTTACCTTGGTCATCAGAGTATTCAAAATACAGTCGCCATCCACCTTTCTCAATACTGGTGGGTGCGATGAGTCGCCCGTTGTTCACAATGGGCTTGTTCTTCACAGGTCCCAGATAGTCGGGTTGCAGCATGGTGCGTGGTGCCCAGGTTTTTCCCCCGTTGACAGAGCGGGTCATCCATCCGTTCCAGTCTGCCACGTTGTTGCCTATTTTGAAGTAAATCTGCAGTTCTCCGTTGCTTGGCTGCTCATAGATCACGGGGTTCCAACAAGCCTTTCGCTGATAGCCTTCAGGATTCTTTGCTATCCTCTTGTCAAAGATGGGTCCCACCTTGGCTGCTGCGTTAGTGCTGTCTATGCCCGACAGTCCTGCCAGGGCAGCATCTGCAGAAGCCGTTTTGAACACTCCGTCTGCCACCAGTTGCGGTTCTTGCCATTCCTTGCTGCCCTTGGTCTTCTTGCTTATCCAGATACACACATCTGGATTGCGCTCCTTGGTGCCTCCAAAGTAGGTGGCTATCAGATCGCCCTTTCTGGTTTCCGTGATGGTGGCAGAGTGACATTCGGGGAAGGATGCCTCTGTGTAGAGAAACTCGTCTGCTACAATGGCTGGATGCTTCATGGGCAGAGGCTCCTGCAGATCATAAACGCCCGAGCCCAGTTCTCTTGTCTCGCCGTTGGGCAGGGTCAGTGTGGCATGTGTGTTGGCAGGTATTTCCACATGCCATGTCAGCGTGCCGTTCTTCTTTTTCCATCTGCTCACAATGTTGCCGTAGATGCTTTTGTAGCTACCGTTGATGTTGTCTATCTCATCCACGCTGAAATCGGGTTTCAGTAGGATGTGCTTAAATCCTGGTTGTGCCTTGTCGTATTGTATGCCTGCCAGTGATTCAAACACCCATGTCATCAGATCGCCCAACAGCATCACATGGTTGCCGCTGTTCATCCTCGGACTTGCCGTGTCGCCGTTCCACAGTTCCCAGATGGTGGTGGCACCGTGCTCTGCCATGTAGCCCCACGAAGGATATTTCGTGTTGGTGGCAAGTAGCCATGCAATGTCGCCTCTGCCCATCTGTGTCAGTGAGTTCATCAACCACTGCACGCCTATCACTCCGCATGAAATCTGTCCCTTGTTATCGGTGATGATTGTCTTGATGATGTTTTTCTCCACCTCTTGGCGCACGTAGTCGTCGTTGATCATGCCAAAAGCCCATGGCAGCAGGTTGGCTGTCACGGTGTTGTTGCCATAATAGGTGCTGTCGGGATAGAGCAGATGATGGCTCACCTCTGCCGTTCCGGGCTTCTTGGTTAGGAACTTGTCGTTGAATGATTTTTTCACTGTCTCTGCCTCTTGTGCAAAGAGGGTGGCATCGGCATCCATTCCTAACAGTTTTGCAAAGCGTTCCATCATTTTGTTCAGATGGTAGTAATAGGCAGTGGCAATGAGTGTGCCATCCGTCTTGCGCTTTGCATCCTGACTGTGTATCATGGTAATCTCCTCGGGTGGCACGCACCAGTCGCCGTATTTGTCGCGGGGCATGATACCGTTTTTCCCATATTGGTATTTCAGGTGTTGCAGCCAGCGTTTCACAGCGGGATAGTAGCGTTGCAGGGGTTGCTTGTCGCCATATTGGTTCAGCATCATTTCCAGACTGAAGGGCAGTGCTGCGGGCCATGTCACATTGTCGCTATAATAGTTCCAGTAGGCAGGTGCCACATCGGGTATGCAACCGTCTTCGCGCTGTGCTTCGGTGATGTCGCGTGCCCATTTGGCATAGAGCATATTGTTGTCAAACACGTATGCCTCGCCAAGGCATCCTTTGGTGCGGTCGCCCAGCCATGGTTGGCGTTCGTCGCGTTGCGGACAATCCACAGGCATACCCTTGTAGTTGTCCAGAATACCCCATACGGCATTTTCGTATATCCTGTTCAGTGTCTTGTTCGATGAGGTGAAGAAGCCTGTCTGTGCCATCTCGTCGCTCACCACCTCGCCAGTAATGTCGGCTTCTGTGAGCGAATGTAGTCCGCTGATTTCAGCATATCTGAAACCGTGATAAGAGAAGATGGGGCTCCACCATCTGCCGTTCTCCTTGCCGTTGGCAATGTAATGATCTGTAGAGAGAGCATTGCGCAGATTCTCTCTGTACAGCTGTCCGGTGCTGTCCAGTTTTTCGGCATATCTGATGGTCACGGTGTCGCCGCTTTGCAGTTGTGCCATGCGCACCTTTACCCATCCTGCTATGTTCTGTCCGAAGTCGATGATGGTTTTATCACCCGTTTTCTTCAAGATGGTGGCACTGACTGTTTTCACCACCTTCATGCCTTCCATCATCTCTCCGCGCAGGGTGCCCAAAGGGATGCCCATGCGTTCGGCGTTCATCCATTGCTTGTCGTCATAGTGGGGCATGGTCCATTGTGCCCACTCCTTGCGTGCGTCGTAGATTTCACCGTCGTATTCGTTGTTCGAGCGCAGTGCGCCATCCACGTTCATCTTCCATTTAGAGTCGGTGACTATGGTCTTCTTCGTGCCGTCGGCAAATTCCACTATCAGGTTGGCGCGCAGTCGGGGATAGCCAAAGTTGGTAATCTTGTAGGGCTTTTTGCGCTGTTGCATGGTGTAGAATCTGCCATTGCCCAGCACCACGCCGATGGCATTGTCTTTGTCCAGCATCTCTGTCACGTCGTAAGCATTGTAGAGCACGGTGCGTCGGTAGTCGGTGGGTGAGGGAGCCAATACCCTGTTGCCCACTTTTTTTCCGTTGATATATGCCTCGTAGAGTCCCAGGCCGCTGATATAGAGTGTGGCTTTCTTGATGTCTTTATCCAGCTGGAACTCCCTTCTCAGGTAGCGTGAACTCAGTTGGCTGTGCACATCCTCCACATCCCATGGCATGGCTTTATCCAGTCCTATCCACTGTCCGCTCCAGTCTGCCTCGTTCAGCAGTCCCACGTTCCACTCTGCCACATCGCTCCATTCCGAGGCGCCTTGGGTGGTTTCTACCTTCACCCTCCAATAGCAGCGGGTGTTGCTACGCAGTGGTTTTCCTGCATAACTCACCCATTGCGACTGCTCGCCCTTGATGCTGGCAGTCCATAGGTCGCCTTGCAGTTGCAGGGCTTTCTCACGCGACGATGCCACGATGATGCTACACGACTGCTGCATCACGTTCTTCCTGTCAGATTGTATCACCCAGCCCAGACGTGGTGTAGGCGTGTCAATGCTCATGGGTGCTGTCATCCTTTCGGTCTTCAGCTCTGTTACGCTCACTGGAGCCACCTCTTTTTTCTTTGTCTTTGTCTTTGCTGTCAATGACAGTGAGGTCATTGTAAACGCAAGCACGAAGACTGCACATTGCTGCCAGTGTGCGGTCTTCGTGAAGAAATGGGATATAGCTTGTTGTTTCATTGTTTTTCTGGTATCATGGTGTCGTTCTTGCTGAGGTAGTTCTTGTCAGCGTCAATGGCAATGAGCACACGGTCAGAACCTCTCAGATAGGCGGCGTCATAAGTAAAGGTGTGCACCTTGCTGTCCATTTCGCCAACGTAGGTCAGCGTGCCGTTGGCAGGATTCATCCACCACACGTTTTTCTTCTTTCCGCTTATCTTGGTCAGGTCTATGTCCATGGGCTTGCCGCTGTAGTTGTACACCAGCAGGTAGTCATTTCCACGAGTTGCAATGTTGCGGTCGTAGCGTTCACCATTGCTGCCGGCAATCACGCTCTGGTCTGCCACTCGCTCGGTAAAAGGCAGGCAGAGCATCAGCCACTTCAGATATTTCATCTGGTTGTAGCCGGGGTCGTTCATAGCTTCCCACCAGGGTTTTTCTGCACCAAACGATGCGTTGAGACCCGGACGGATGAACTGCATCACCGAGTTGTGTCCGTAGGTGTGTCCAAAGCATCCTCCGAAAACAGCCCAGTAGGCGTAGCGGCGCACATCGTAGTCCATCCAGCGTGGTGCAGAGAAGTCGTGCAGTCCTTGCGGGATATCCTCGTAAGAGGGTTCTCCGTCGATGACGGGGCGCAGCGGTTTCTTTTCAAAGCTCATATCTACATAGCGCCAGTTGTCTTCCTCTGTGTTGTCTTTGATGGTGTAGTCGCCATCGCCGTTGCGCTGTCCGTAGCGGCGGTGGCCGCTTTGGAACATGTTGAAGTCCATCCATTCACGGTCGTTGAACCACCATGCCGAGGTGGTTCTTCCTCTGGGGTGAAAGGTCATAATGTGGTTCTTGTCTATCTTCTTGATAGCCCTTGCCATGGCGTCCCACACCTCGGGTGACTTGTCGCCACGGATATCACCGCCAATCATCCAGATGATGTTTGGACAGTCTTTATATCTCTGTGCAAGGAACTTGCCCAGTGCCTCTGCCTTTTTGATGTCCATGTGCTTCAGCATGGAGCCCCAGATGCAGTCCATGGCAATGTAGATGCCGTTCTGCTCTGCCACACTCACAATGTAGTCTAAGTGTTCCCAATAGCCATACACTCCAGGCTTGCTCACTTTGCTGAAGTCAAACTCCATGTTGTTTGCCTGCTGCCCATATACATTAAATGTGGGAATGGCATTGAGCACCTGAATCTGTTCCACGTTGTATCCCGCTTCACGGTCTTTGGTCAGAAAGTATTCTGCCTCTTCTCTGTTCAGTCTTTCGGGCAGCAGCCATGCTGTGTTGCCCATCCAAAAGAAGGGTGTGCCGTTCTCGTGAATGATATACAGGTTGTTGGCAGACACCTTCAGTTTGCCGTTGCTCCAGGGTTTATACACACGCGTTGCCGTAAAGGCGTTCATTGAAAAAAGTGCCAGCAGTGTGGCGATAATCAGTTTATGTTTCATAGGGTTCAGTTATTTTGCGTTGATAGTGATGGTTTGTCCCCGCTTGGTGGGGATGTCGTATAGATAGGTCGTCTCGGGCAGTGTCCAGGGAGACAGTGCCTCGGGGTAGTTGATCTTCTGCTTCACTCTCTGTGGCACGCCATACAGTGCATTGGTGTTCTCTCCCTTTGCCTTTTTCACTCCTTTCAGTGGCACGGCAGAGCGCAGTCTCAGATTGCCGCCCAGGGTAGAGGTGATGGTGGCAGAGGTCACCTTTCCGTGGTTCCACTTGATGTCCACTTCAAAACCTCCACGGGCTTTCAGTCCTTTCACCTCGCCCTTGTCCCAAGCGCTGGGCAGGGCAGGCAGCAGATATATAAAGCCGTCGTGACTTTGCAGCAGCATCTCGGCAATGCCTGCACTGCATCCAAAGTTGCCGTCTATTTGGAAGGGTGGGTGAGCATCAAACAGGTTGGGGTAGGTGCCTCCCTTTTTCTTCTCGTTTCTCACCAAGGTCAGTTGGTCGCCTATCAGCTTCCATGCGTGGTTTCCGTCGAGCAGTCGTGCCCATAGGCACACCTTCCATCCCATGCTCCATCCTGTAGAGGGGTCGCCACGATGGATGAGCGATTGCTTGGCGGCAGCGGTGAGTTCTGGAGTGCGGAAGGGGGATATCAGGTTGCTTGGATAGAGCGCATACAGATGAGACACGTGGCGGTGCACATCCTCTGGATTGTCCCAGTCGTCCATCCACTCCTGCAACTGTCCCCAGCGACCTGTCTGCAGAGGCACTAATGCCTCTAATGTCTGCTTCAGACTGTCGTTGAGAGTGCTCTGTATCTCCAGTATCTGCGATGCTTCGATGACATGGTTGAACAGGTCGTATATCAGTTCGTTGTCCATGGTCACTCCTGCGGCTGTGGTAGCATTGTAGGGATGCTGGTTTTCAGGAGAAAGACTGGGGCATATCACCCTGTTGCCCGTCACGGGATGGGTCACCATGATCTGGTTGATGAAGCGTGCTGCATTCTCCATGATGGGGTAGAATTTCCGCAAGAAGTCTTTGTCGCCGGTGTAGAGATAGTGCTCCCACACGTGCTGGCTCATCCATGCACCTCCTGTGGGCCACAGTCCAGAGGGGGCTTTGTCTATGGCTCCTGTCACACGCCACAGGTCAGTGTTGTGGTGTAGCACCCATCCGTCGGCACCATACATGATGCGTGCCGATTGCTGTCCAGTGACACTCACATCCTCTATGAGCGACATCAGGGGCTCGGTAAGTTCCGACAGGTTGGTCACCTCAGCGGGCCAGTAGTTCATCTCAAGATTGATGTTGCAGGTATATTTGCTGTCCCATGAGGGGAGCATCTTGTCGTTCCATATTCCCTGCAGGGTGGGGGGCTGACAGCCTGGCTGCGAGGTGCAGATGAGCAGATAGCGTCCAAACTGGAAGTAAAGTTCTGCCAGATGCAGGTCGTTGTGCTCCTTGAAGGTTGCCACCCTGCGGTCGGTGGTGAGATGGGCATAGCGGTCGGCACCCAGGTTCAGCTTCACACGGTCGTATTGTGACTTGTATTTCTCCACGTGCCTTTGCTTCATCGTCTCAAACGAGTGTGCCGATGCCCGTTTCAGAGTGGCATCAGAGATGATGGTGTCGTTGCCGCTGATGTCGTCGTAGTGCTTGAAGTTGGTGGCGATGGTCAGCAGAATCACCGCCTCGTCGGCACCTGTTATCTGCATCACACCGTCGCTGCACACCGTCTTGCCTCCCTTGATCACAGCCTTGGCTCTGCCGGTAAAGTTCACCTTGCCCTTCAGTCCTTCGTGCCATCCGCTGATGCCGCTCAGCACTATCTGGTTGTCTTCTGTTCTGATGGTGGCATCCTGTTGGGGTGTGGTGAGATGAGCGTTACATGTAATCATTCCTTTTTTGCTTGCTGACAGTTTGATGGCTATCACATTCTCGGTCAGCGAGGCTATGTACTCTCTCTTATAGGTCACGCCCCCGGCGGTAAAGGTGGTGATAGCTCGGGCAGAATCAATGCTCAGTTCGCGGTAGTAGTCCTGATATTCTCCCAGTGCAGGAAAACTCACGTATAGGTCGCCAAAGGGCTGGTAGGGCATGCCCGAGTTTGTCTGCGCCTGCACGTGGCGTGTTGCCATGTCTTGTGCCTCCTTGTATCTGCCTTGCCACACCAGCTCTCTCACCTTAGGCAAATACTCCAGAGCCTCGGGGTTGGCGTTGTTGTTGGGGCGTCCTGCCCAGATTTTCTCCTCGTTCAGTTGCAGGCGTTCAGTTGCAGGTGTACCATAAATCATGGCACCCAGTCGTCCGTTGCCTATAGGCAGCGCTTCCGTCCAGGTTGTTGCCGGTTGGTCATACCATAGCTTGTGTTGCTGTGCCTTGCCTGTGGCTGACATTCCCAGCAGCATTGCTGCCCACAGAATGCCTTGTGTGATTGTTTTTCTCATCAGTGATTAGAATTTTGGGGCTTTCAGTGCACTCTCTTCCTCAATGGTCACCTTGCTTTCGTCCAGTTTGCTTTCGTTCAGTCCGAAGGTGTCGATAAAGAAGCGGTACACGGCGTTGCGCTTGTTATCTCCAAAGTCGTGTCGCTCGTTGGGAAGATGGATGTTGCTCACTTTGTCGGTGGCATTGTAAAATCCGTAGATGCGTTGCAGGTAGGGATATTCCAGTTCGGGAGTTGTCGAGGTCCAGTCGCCTCCGTCGCTTACCACCATCATAGGTTTGGGGGCAAACATGGCAGCCAGTTCCGGGTTGCAGGTGCCTCCGCCTGAGAGTTGGATGGGCATACCGCTCTCGCAGGGGCATCCGCCGTCAAACCATGACGACATGCTTACCACTGGGTTGGCGGCAGTATATCTGTCGTCGAGCACGGTGAGCAGCACCACCTGTGTGCCGCCTCCCGAACCTCCGTTCACTCCGATGCGCAGTGTATCCACATCCTTGCGCTTTATCATGTGGTTCAGTATCACGATGCCGTTGAGTGCCTGCATCACGTGTGCCTCGGCTGTCTGATGCGCCTCTTTGCCCACCTCGTCGGCCGATTCTCCCCAGCCCCACAGGTCGTAATCCACGCAGATGGCACCCATACGTGCCAGCGTGGCAAGTCTCAGTTGCTGCACCTTGCCGTATCTGCCGTTGGCAAAATGACCGTTGGGACAGATAATCAGCGGATGCTTTCCCTTGCCTGTGGGAGCATATACCGAACCGCAAACGGTGTGCCCGTTCACTGTTTTCAGTCTGAAGTTCTGCACGGTATATCCGTCAAAGCGCCTCACTTTGGAGTACGTGGGTGCCTCTGTGGAGCATTGTGCCAGCAGGGGGTCTATGTCCAAGCGCTGGCGCACCTCGTGCTTCAGCAGATGGCGGCGTGCCTCCCACGATGCCTTGTCGTGGTAGAGCGTAGAGAGATATGCCATCAGCTTCTTTCCATCCTCGGGTTGTCTGCGCGGGTATTCGTAAGGCTTTATCTTGTAATATTTGTCGTTCTGCTTCACAGGTTTGAAGTCAAAGGGCGACAGAATATTGTTCAGCGTTTCCTCGATAGAGTAGGGGCGTATGCGGAAGTCGGCATAGCTCAGTTTCAGTCCGGTGGTATCTACGTTGTATTTCAGTTTCACCTTGAACCTTTTGGCCACATCATTCAGCACGTCGCCCAGCGGTCGGGTATATTTGTCTTCAAAGCATTGCGAGTTGGCGCCCATTGCAGTCATCAGCGCCAATGAAAGAATCCATTTTCTCATGTTCAGATTGCCGATTTATGATTTATAGATGTCAGTTTGCCTTTTCTTTGCTGTATTTCAACATGCCAAGATTGGTGCGCTGTGCCACTTTCTTGCCGTTGACCAGCAGTATCAGTCCCTTGCCTTGGTGATAGTGTGTGCCACTCTCGTCATAGATGATAGTGATGTTGTTGCCATGGTAACTCACGTTGTCCAGACAGAAGTGGGTCCAGGTGCCCTCGGGCATCAGGGGATTCACCACGATGCTGCCGTCGGCTTGCGGGCGCAGACCCACGATACCAGTGATCACCAGGTCGTTGAAAGTAGAGTGGTTGTAATATCTGCTGCGCTCACGGTCGCCCATCAGCCACGCGCCGTTGGTCTCATCCAGATACTCTCCGATGTAGGGGCGTCCGCGGTGGTGCATACTCTCGGCATACAGCTTCATCTGTTTGAAGAAGGTGGCTTTGGTGGTCTGTGGCTCTGCACTGTGGTTCAGGTGGTTTGCCATGGCGGTCAGCGTCTGACTGCTGGCAAAGGGCCATATAGCACCGTCCCATTCGCAGGTGCCGGTGCCGTGGGTGCGAAACAGCGGGTGGCGCCTCTCTGCGGTGGTCAGTCCGTAGGGTGCCGAGAATCCCTTCTCGTCGTCCACCTGTTTCCATGCCACGTCAAACCTGCTGTCGCTGGGTAGGTTGAAGTACCATGGAATAAATCCTATCGCCTCTCTTGCTGCTGCCAGGGTGTCGCCACGGCGAGTCTCGAAAAAGTTGTCTTTCTCGCTCCAGAGCATGTTCTGCACCAAGGTCCGCATCTCTTTGGCATCGTTGGCATACTTGTGCGCTTTTTCCTCATCGCCTGCCAGTTGGCAGATGCTTTGCAGAGCCTGGGCATTGCCAAACATATAGCTGTTGATGGTGGGGCGTGCATATTTCTTTTTCCTTCCACCGCTGATGCTCTCTTCCATGCCGTCTTGCACGTCGCCCTGCCAGTAGAGCCCGTTGTCTAAGCGGTGTGTGGTTTTCCATCGCTCATACTCCTCCTCCAAAGCGGGTTGCATGGCAAGCAGGAAGGGCAGATCGCCCTGCACCTTGTATGCTTCATAGATGGCTGCGGGGTTCCAGGAACTGAAGCGCTCCATCTTCTGCATTGCTTTTCCGTCGTTGCCGTGATACCATGTGTTCAGAATACCGTGCAGGTAGGTGGTGTCTCTGAGCCAGCGGCTTTCCATTACGTGATGACCTATGGCACAGGCTATCAGGTTGTACTTGTCAGCATAGGAGCGCTGCACTAAGAACTCTGTCATTCCCCATCCCACGGGGGTGCGCTTGATGTGCTTGCGCAGTGTCCACCAGCGGTAGTAATACATCTGTTCAAAGTCTTTGTCATCGCAGCTGAACAGTGGGATGTTGCGGCTCATCCATTCAGAGGAGGCACTGTTGGGTATGTCGGTCACTATGTTCTCGTCTTCCATCGTGTTGAAGTGCTGTGCATAGTGAGCAAAGTCATCGTAGCGCAGAATGGCTGCTGTGTGGTCAGTGTCTGCCGATGAGGTGACCACATTGGCAATGCAGAACTGTGCCAGTGCATCTTCTTCATCAGCGCGTGGCATATCTTCTGTCTGGTCGGCAGGTGTCTCGATGTTGGGATAGTCAAACAGCGGTCCTGTGCGGAACACGATGCGTGTGATACTCTTTACCGGTGTGTCAAACATTCTGGAGGCAGCCTTCTTTCCATCAACATAGTAGGTGCCCGTGTGTCCGTCCACCGAGAGGCGTGCCTCCACATGATAGGTTTTTCCGCTTTCGTATTTCTTCACCATTCCTCCGTAGCGTGCACCTCCCTTTACCTTCATGGTGGCTTGGGCGTCTAACACGATGCGTGCACACATATTGCCGTTGTCGTCAAGAAACTCGATGTTCAGTTCTCCGTGGTTGTTTTGCAGGGGCATCACGTCAAATGCCACTGTCAGCTCTTTGGTGGCAGGGATGATGCGTTCTGCCTTGGCATAGTCGTAGGGATCTTTGTCAGAGAGTTTCAGCCATTTGCCTTCCAGTGCCACTGGTGCCCATAGGGGTGAGTAGATGTTCCAGTCGGTCATGTCGGCCAGTTTGCCGTATTGCTCAAAACCGCCCTGTGCGTGTGTGGTGGCTTTGAGTTGCACGGGCACGGGTATGCGCGATACCCACATATCTTCCTTGTTGTTGCTGTAGGTCACCCACAGGTCACCATCGGGTGGGGTGCCGTTGCCCTCCAGTATGCCGCGTGTGTATTGCGGTCCGAAGCTTTTGTATAGTCCGTAGTGGCGTTCGGGTGTCACCTCACCGTTCACCAGGTTCAGTGTGGTATATTCCAGTCCGTCCTTACTCAGTGAAATGGCGAGTGGCCAGCGGTATTCGGCTGGGTTATATACGGTGGCGTAGGTGCCGTCGGAAAGGCGCTGTCCCCATATTTTGGCGTTGGAGTTCACAAATCCGTGTGCCCTTTTCACAGGTTCTCTCCATGTGTTGCCCCCATCGTAGCTCATGCTGGTGAGCGCATGTTTCCACAGTGCCACCTTGCGCCCGTCGGGCAGGGTATATCCGCTGAATGCCTTGTAGGGTGTTTTCAGTGGCAGCAGATCGTCACCTCTGTCAGCCTCTTCTGCCCATTGCATCCGATACATGGGGTTGGCAAGTATCTCGTCACAAGCCTTGACAAAGGCCTTGTCTTTCGCCTTCTTGTAATAGGGGAAGTCGGTGTTTTTCTCATTGAAGCCGTGATTGTAATAAATGAAATACACGGGTGAGAAACTGCCGTCGGCCTTCACCTCACGCACCACACGCCCAATGCCGTTGCCATCGTTGGGATCGTCTTTTGGGGTGAGCGCAATGCCGTAGTTGCCCATGGCGATGAGTTTGCCTTTGGAAGAGACATACCATCCCACACGCTGGTGCATGATGGCTTTCAGGTTTTTTGCCACTGCTCCCGGCCAAGTGGGCTTGGTCAGTCCGTCGGGCACGTTGTATTCAGGAAACAGTTCCACAGGTGCTGTCCATGTGTATCCGTCGGCAGAGGTCTGCATCATGGTTTTTCCGGGTGGCTCGTGTTCGCTGCGTGGGTCGGTGAGATAGTGCATGTAGAACTTGCCGTTCCAGTAGGCCATCATGGGCTGGTGGTTGTACAGCCATCCTGTGGCGCCCCTCATGGTCTGTATGCTGTGCACACCCACCACGGGTGTCAGTGCGCCGTCGTGGCGTGCTGGTGTGGCTATCACGCTACCGGTGTAGTGCACTGCATCGCGGTTGTATTTCTTCAGGTTCTCCACTATCTCTTCAGAAGCCATGAACACGGTGCCGTGCTTGTGCCCCACAGGAAATTTCACAGTGCCTGTCTGGTCTTGAAATGTTTTGAAGTCCTTGGTTCTGTGTGCCCCGTAGATCTTGCGGCGGTAGGAGTCATAATAGATATAGTACCATCCGTTGACATAGGCGGTAGAGGGACCTTCACAGAAGCCTTCGGTGAATGGCTCCGAGGCACTGCTCCACGG
>SAMEA3663028__coassemble_180_pt1 | contig 28443 bp, 38 predicted proteins | sample SAMEA3663028__metabat2_low_PE_038 | metagenome-assembled genome bin SAMEA3663028 (sample SAMEA3663028) | pig gut metagenome | biome: pig gut; feature: pig-associated habitat; material: faeces | place: France | collected 2012 | reverse complement strand
CTTAAAATCCCTTGGCCAGTAATGGCTGTGCGGGTTCGAGTCCCGCTCGCGGCACCCATGTAAAGAGCCTCTGAGAGCAATGCTTTCAGAGGCTCTTTGCGTAGGGAGGGGGCGAGGTTACAATCCCCACTGGTCCAGCCGGCTGTTGTCTTCTACCTGTTCTTCTATACTGTCGTCGAGAAAGGGGAAGAAGTCGATGCCGGTGATGCGCTCCACTTCGTTCACGGTGTTCACATAGTCGCTCTTGGGGCGGTTGCCATCCGCATTCTTATATATAAACCCGATGGCTTGCGGTTGGGGTTGCAGGCGAAGCACCACCTTAAAAAAGGCTTCGGGCACCACCACCTTGTTCCTGCCGATGGTCTTGTGCTTCTGGCGGTAGAGTATCGGTCCGCACACGATATACAGGGTGCCATACTCCTCTGCCCACCTGCGGCATTGCTGCTCCATCTCATTCCAGTCGCCAGCATTGAGGTTGTGCGTTTGCGGACAGATGTTGGTCATCAGAAACGACTGGCGCTGCGCCTCCTCGCTCCACTTGTTGTCGCCCGAGGGGCACAGGTGGCCGCGGTCATAGCCCGAACGTATGTAGTCTTCGTGGGTGGCGCGCGGCGCATCCACATCGGTGTCTTCCTGAAACTTGATGCCGTTGCGCTTGTAGGGACCCGTGGTGTGGTTGGCGGTGAGCACCCATGCCACCCAGTGAGGCAGGCGTGTTTCGGCATTGTAGCAGCACACGTAGCCCGTGCGGTGGAGCAGTGGGGCGCCAGCCACTGCGCTGGCAAGTTGCTCCGCCTCGTGCGGTGTGGCGGTCACTGTGGTCGGCTCTTTGGGCTGTGTGGCAGTGGCACTCTGCAAAGAGATGCCTGGCACAAACCTGGCACACAGCACCACGATGAAGATGATGGCAGCCAGCAGGGCTTGTTGTTTTCTTTGTCTCATATAATCAATGTGCAAAATGACTTATGTGGGGCACTCCAACTGGGTCTTCACACTCTGCTGGTAGGTTTTGGAAACGGGCACCATCCCCGCCTGATGGTTCATTACCAGCATAAATCCGCTGCTGCGCCCCTCCAAATGGTGCACCTGCTGCATGTTGGCGATAAAGGCGCGATGGCAGCGCAGAATGTTGGAGCACGAGCACACGGCATCTGCCACGTCCTTGATGGTGGAGCGCAGCATGGTGGTTTTCACCTCATTGCCCTTCAGATAATGCACGTTGACGTAGTTGGCCTCCGACTCGGCAAAGAGAAAGTTGTGTGGCTCTACGGTCACCTTCTCTTTGGTGCTCCCCTCGATGCACAGCGGGGTGGTGGGGGTGCCGTTGTCTGCACCGCCCTCATGGCTGTTGTGGCGCATCTGCTCTTGCCTGAAGCGTTCTGCCAGGATGCCGTTGAGGCGCTGTGCCTCTTCTAACTGCATGGCAAAGATGCGCTTCTTATACACGTTTCGCCAATACAGGTGGATAATCATGGTGGTGTAGGCATTGACCAGCAGCACGCTGCCCAGGGTGCTCCAGCCAAAGTGGTTGTTGATGTGCTCGTTGTTTACTAAATAGTGCAGATAAACGCAGAGCAGGATGGTGAGCAGGGGCACGTTGGTGGCCTCAAATATAAGGTTGCGCCGCATGATGTAGCGTGAACCGCGAGAGATGTCGTTGGGCAGTCTGAATAGCTTGTTTGTTATCAGTTCGCTCGTCAGGCACGAAAAGGCAATCAGTATGCCTATGCCGATGAGCAGAGGCCACCGCCACCAGCCGAAGTGGATGATGCCAAAGGGCTGGAAGATGGCGATGAACAGGGTGCCGATGACTGCACTTATCAGTCGCTCCTTGATCATTTGCTTGCTATATAGTCTAAGATTTGTTGTGCGTGAATCTTGGTCTTTATCTCCTTGGGCGTGAATATCTTTTCAATTACTCCCTCCTCGTTCACAAGGTAAGTGGTGCGCGGGGTGCCTATGGTGCGCCTGCCGCAAGCCACCTTCTCGCCCCAGCAGCCCAGAGATTGGAGCAGCGTGGTGTCGGTGTCGGCGATGAGGGGGAAGTCGAGCTGATAGGCATCGGCAAACTTCTTTTGCAGTGTCTCTTTGTCTTTGCTCACTCCTATGATGGCATAGCCGGCAGCCTCTAATGCCTGCTTGTGTTCCTGTAGGGAGCATGCCTCGGCGGTGCATCCCGGGGTGTTTGCCTTGGGATAACTGTAGAGCACTATCTTCTTGCCCCTGTAGTCACTGCTCTTTATCTCGTTGCCGTTTTGGTCTCTACCCAGTATTTCGGGTATCTTGTCTCCTGTTGTCATATATGTATATATAATAATGTGAAACTGTTGTTGCGTGTTTGGGGGGTAGTTCTGTCCGTGTGGTGCTGAAACAGTGCAGGTGTTGGCGGTGAGCCACACCTGTTTGCACTGTCTGTGGTAACGGATATCCTACGCAAAGTTAGGAAAAATTTGTGAGAATCAGCCTTGGAAAGAAGAAGAAAAATAAAGTAGCGGAATGGAGTTTCCATCCGCTACCCGCCAAATGGCGTGTTCCTGAGTTGCCTATATGTTGTTGATTTTCTTGATGACTACAGTACCATTGTTCTTTATCATGCGCATCAGATTGATGCCTTTCGAGGGAGTTGTGGTGCGTTTTCCTGATAGGGTGAAGTATTCGATGCTCACTGTGCTGCCTGCTGTGAAGTCTGTTACAGACAGGTCGATGTCTTTGTCTAATCCCGTTCCCTTTTCATCTGCAACCCGGAACTCATATACGGTCACGTTGCCAGACAGAACGGGAGCTGTGAGTTTGATGAAGCGCGACTCGCTGTTGAGAGGGATGATGTCGTCGAAGGGAAAGTCCTCTGCACGGAGCACGCGGATAGTGCGCCAACTGGGCGTGACGTCTGCATTGCGAGTCTCTTGTATCTTGAATTCAACATAGTTGTTTCCGCTATAGTCGGCCTTCAGTCTCATGGCCGGTGATGGAGTCTGATAGAAAGTCATTATCTTGTCTGAGGTCTTGGTGAAGACGGCTTTTTCGGCAGTCTTTTCTCCCGATACTTGTACCCAGTGTGGGTGTTCGTTGCTGTTTTCCTGCGTGCTTCCGTCTTCACGCTCCAGAAGTCCGATTTCGTCGAATGGCTTGAAGTTGATGGGCAGTGCGGCAGCTCTTCCCTTATGCGTGTCCTTGATATTGTCAAGAGCACCGAAGTCGCAGGTTGAAAAACTGAACCTGATGTCTGCTTCCAATGTCTTGCTGCCGTCCATGCTGCTGATAGAGCCTTCGGGAAACGTGAGGGTGTAGTCTGTATTGGCGTTGAGTCCCTCGTAGGTGACCGTAAGGGCCGAGCCGGCGGTGGTGACGTGGGTGATGCGTTCAAAGTCTTTTCCCGTGATGATGATATCTCCCGTGTGCTTGATTCCCTGATTGAAGATGAAGTTCATGGAACCGTCCATATAGGAAACATCCTCTGATGAGGGACTGGTCTTCAGTGAAATGGGCATATCAGTATCACCTTCTGTGCTTTCACTCAGAACTAAGGCCACGTCGTCTATGTGGCACCAGGCATCAGCCTGCCCATCGGCATAGAATCCTATCTCTGCACTTCCGCCCTCGATGGTTATGTCGTTGATGGTATAGAGACGCCATTGGCTGTCGGCATCGCTGATGTCGGTCTTGAAGGTCTGGCCGTTGCACGTTGCGTACATGTAGAGTTCGTTGAATGCACTGCCCGCCTTGGCGTATGCTTTCAGCGTGTACTGTCCGTCGGGTAGCTGCACGTAGGCTGTGGAGGATACCTTCTGATAGACCTTGCGCTGGAAGTCTGTCTTGTCAGAGATGTTCAGACAGTAATTGCCCATCACGATATTGCGGTCGGTGCTTGAGTTCTTTCCGTTGAGCACGGGTGAATTGGCATCTCCGATAACCACCTTGTTGCCCTTTTTCACTTCCGTTGTCCAGCCGCGCAGATACGACTGTGACGGTTTGTTGGCACTGGGAATGTTCACGCGATCAGCATCAAAGCTGAAGTTCTTTACGTAGTTGTTTTCCTTGCCAACCCACCATTCTCCCGTCTCGGCATCAAGGTGCCACTGACTCAGGGAGTTGAAATAGGGCTTCTCATTGACGAACGACAGCGGACACCATTGGTTGAACCCGTTGCCATTTCCTGCAAAACCTGCCCAGCGGTCGCCGCAATAGATAACCGTTTCCTGCTTTGTTCCCTGAACAGTGTAGAAGAATCCTGTTTGTGTAACGTGTCCGTAGTCATCTCCCGAACCCGGCATCACCTGCATGTCGTTCGTTGGTGTGTATGGTCCGTAGATGCTTGATGCCTCAAGATAGTACACGTTGGAAGCGTTCCAGCCGTACAGGTCGCTGGCGCAGACGTAGTATTTTCCGTTATACTTGAACATGCAGTCGCCTTCACGTCCTGAGCCTTTGTATATCTGATGGCAGTCTTTCAGTCCAATCTTTCCGTCATCGCACACTCCGATTTCCGACAAATATATGCGCGACCGACCTTTTCCATAGCTGTAACACAGGTACGACTTGCCCGTGTCGGGGTCGGTGAACACTGTCTGGTCGCCGGTATTGGGCGTTCCTATTAGGTCGGTCATGTCAATCTGGTTGTGCCGCTGGAAGTTTCCGGTGGGCGTGTCGCAGGTGGCCACCAGCACATTGTCGTTGAATTGTGTTATCAACGCATATTTCTTGGCCTCTTCAATGTATGCCACACCGAGTCGTCCCACCCAGTATGCCCAGCCTGCCGATGTTGGCGTTAGCACGTCGTTCACGAATGTCCAGTTCACCAAGTCGTCGCTTTGGTAGCAGGTCACCGACAGAAAATTGGTGATGTTGCTCTTGCTGCCGGCCAGTGCTTTGGGACAATAGTCAACAGCCTCCTGATATTTCACGCCATACCAATAATAATGTTCCACGCCCTTCGCATCGGGAAAACGGAAGATGCCCCCTCCCTGGCTGTAGATGTAATTGCCTGAAGTGGTTTGCCAAAAGGTGTCGTTGTTGATAATGGGTGCCGTGGTCTCAGCAGCTTTGCAGACAACAGTAGTCGTCAGTACAAGCAAAAAGGTCAGTAGTTGTTTCATAATACTTTGTTTTGTTTGTTGTAGGTTTCGGTCGCAAAAGTACTAAAACAGCTTAAATGCCTCTTGTATTGGTGTAACTTCACATTGAAATTATGTAACTTTGCATGAACATGACACCGAAATGAACAAAAAATACGGAATAATCTTTCTTTTGACACTCCTGTTTGTTCCTCTGCCGTTCATGGCACAGGATGATTGCAGGTGGGCACTTCCCAATCGCGGACAGCTTTCTTCAGACAAGGTATTATTTGTGATGCAAGACAGCGAAGGCTTTCTTTGGTATGCCACAGAGGGTGGCGGCGTTTGTCGTGACGACGGAAGACAGGTGGACGTGTTCCGTTCTGATGCAGAGCATCCAGACCTGTTGGGAAGCAACACGGTGCTCTGTTTGGCCGAGTCGGGCAACCGGATTCTCATAGGAACCACCCACGGGGCCAGTGTGCTTGATAAAAGTGATTACAGCATAAGGCGGCTTGCTGAGGTGGACGACCGGCGTGTGGACGATATCCTTGTGGCATCTGGCGGCAACTGGTGGCTGACCGCCAACAGAAAGGTGTATGAGTACTCGGCCGACGGCAGGTTGCTGCGAACAATCGATGCCGGCGACAAATATATTTTCCGGCTATATGAGGACTCTCAGGGGCAACTGCTGTGCAGGCAATGGGAGGGCGGAACGCTGCGCCTCGACGGCGAGCGGCTTGTGCAGGTGGGCGATGGATGGGCCGACAGCATAGATTTCCGACGCATATCTACCGACAATAAGGGCAACAAACTGGTGGCCGACGGCTTCGGCGGATGCCACGTTCTGGGCAGAAGCAGTCAGAAATGCTGGTTCGACGGTAGCGTGCTCACCAAGGAGACTGCCGACTCGGTGCGCCGTGCCCGTGCTCTCTCAGAGCGTCCCACGGCTTTGGCTGTGGGCGGCAATGGCAATATATGGTTCAGCACAGGCAAGGATATACGTTGCAAAGGGCAGGATGGCGAGGAAAAAGTGGTGAGCAACATCAAGGACATCTCGGCGATAGCGCTGGCTCCCGACGGCACCATGTGGTTTGCTTCCATATTCGGCCATCTGTACAGGTACAGTCATGGAGAGACAAGGATAGACGACTATGCCACCAACGAGTATGGCGATGGGGTGACGGCCATGTCGGTGGACAGTGCCGGACGGGTTGTTATGCTGAGCGATCGGTATGTCAGGATTTACGACCCAGTGCGTAAGACCCTGAGACAACAGAGCAGGGAAGTCTGTGGCACATACATGATAGAACTGCAGGAAACGGCACCTTCGGGCCGGTGGAGCCAGCCCATGCGTGACAGGGTGAAGGAACGCCTGCCGGGATGGATGTGGTGGATGCTTGCCGGGCTCCTGCTGGTATTGTCGGCACTTGTGTGCCATATCCTGATGCTGCACCAACAGCGCAGGCTTTTTATGCAGCAGATGAGGAGCAACGTGTGTCTGGGAGACCAAAGTCTGGCGCAGTCAGCAGTAAAAATGGCGGTTTCAGAGCGAGAGAGACAGTGGCTCCAGCGTGCCATCGCCCAAGTGGAGGCCCATCTTGACGACGAGGGCTACACTGTGGAGCAGTTGAGCAGCGATATGTGTATGAGCCGCATGACCTTTTACCGCAAGATACAGTCGGCCACTGGTTATACGCCCTCCGAGTTTGTGCGCACCATCCGCCTGCGCCGTGCGGCCGAACTGCTGCGCAAGGGCGGCATGAGTGTTACGGAAATAAGTTATGCCACGGGTTTCTCCTCTGTCAGCTATTTCAGCAGGTGCTTCCGCACGATGTTCGGCATGTCGCCCACACAGTTCAGTGGCAGCACGTCGGCCGAACCGTAAGCCTTTGTCTTGTGCACTGCAGGCCTAACAGCACTGCACCTGTGTCGCCGTTCATTTCAGGAACGCTCTGATTTGCTCTTGCGACAGCTGCTGCTCCTTGGTCTTGAAGCCGTGGCCGGCACCCGGGATAACGTAAAGTTGGGCATCCTTATACAGCTTTGCGGCGCGGCGCGAGTCGTCCATCGACACCACACGGTCGGCATCGCCCTGGATGATGAGTACGGGCTTGCGGAACTTCTTGATGGTGTTGAACACGTCGATGTGGCGCAGTTCCATGAAGAAGCGGCGCCCTAACGGCACGTTCCACAGGTGGGTGGTGTCGGGAATGTCGGTCTCTTTGGGATAGCGGGTGTTCCAGTTGTCGGGAATGCAGAGGGCAGGGAACACGAGCACGAGCTTGTGTATCTGCCGGGGGATGCGGGCCGCCGTCATGGCCGACACAAATCCGCCCTGGCTTTCGCCGATGAGCACAATCCTCTTGGCATCCACGTCGGGCTGATGGCGGAAGTGCTGCACGATGGCTTCCAGGTCGTTCTGCTCGTCAATCACAGACATGTTCATCGTGTTGGGGTCGCTCAGACTGTTCACGGAGCCGCATGGGAAGTCGAACACGTAGCACTGGTAGCCCAGCTCGTTCAGCATTTTGAAATAGGTGCGCCCATAGGCATGACTGCCGTTGAAACCGTGCGAAATGATGGCCACGGGCTGTTTCTGGCCAGTGTATGGCGGTTTGCTGATGAGGCCGTAGATGCGCCTGCCTCCATTGTCTATCCATAGGGGTTCTGCGCTCCTGCTCTCCTGCTCGGTGGTCGCTGTTTTCATGTTTTGAGATGTGCCTGCGGTGCCGCCCATCTCGCTGTTGTCTGTGATGGGGAGATTGGCCGCCTGTGCCGCCAATGCCCATGCACTGCTTGCCAACAGCACCAAGGTTAGAATCTTCTGTTTCATCTTTGTCTTGTTCTTTAGGTTCTGTCTGCAAAGATATACATAAGTGTTGAGAAACCCTTACACTGATGTATAAAGTTGTGGTGGCCATGTATCAAAAGACGCAAGTGTGGGTTCCCCTCCCAGCCGCCCCAAGGGGGGAATTAAAGAATTAAAAAATTAAAGAATTAAAAAGCCCCACCCGACCTCCCCAAGGGGAGGAGAAGGAAGGAAAGAAGGCACGATTCTGTTGCAGGATAAGTGATTGATTATGAGCGGATAATGCACTTTCTGAGATGGAAGCCGTTCATACCGTTTTCTAAAACTGCCACTTTTGTGTTCCAAAACTGCCTCTTTTGCGTTCTAAAACTGCCAGTTTTGCATTCCAAAAGTGGCAGTTTTGCAATGCAAAATGGTGCGTTTTGCAAAACGATGCTCAGGAGGGCTCACTCACGGCATGGAATTTCCTGATGATTCTACGCTGTAAGTGCAAAACAAGGACAAGAAATTTTAAGCGACCGAGTGATGGCTATCTGACTCCATGACAGAAGTGAAATCTAAGCCTCTGCCAACATACTTTTGACACGAAGTGGATTATTCGGGCAAAAATCACTATATTTGCGCAAGCAATATGGATAAACAGATGATGGACGGGGCAGGATTTGAGGCCCGACAGATAACGGAAGTGCTGCTGCAGATGCGCAATGAGGAGCAGAGCAGGGTGCTGTCGCGGTTTTTCAAAACGGGCAAGGGACAGTATGGCGAGGGCGACCGCTTTCTGGGCATCAAGGTGCCGCAGACACGCATGGTGGTGAAGCAGGCAACGCTGCCCATGCCGCTGACCGAAGTGGAGCAACTGCTGCACAGCCAGTGGCACGAGGTGAGGCTCTGCGGATGGCTGCTGTTGGGGCGCATGATGCAGCAGGCCGTGCCCGGCAAGAGAGTGGGCGACATAGCGAAATTGCAGGAAATGGCCCTCAGAAGACAAGAGCTGGCACAGTTCTACCTGCATCATGCCGAAAGAGCCAACAACTGGGACTTGGTGGATTTGTCGGCACCCTATATCTTGGGCGTGTGGATGCTGCACCCCGGACCCGACGGACTGCCCGTGGAGCGTGACGTGCTGGGGCAGTTGGCCTCGTCGCCCTGCATGTGGAAGCAGCGCATAGCCATCGTGTCAACCCTGATGCTCATCCGCCATCACCAGTATGACGACACCCTGCAGTTGGCAAAACTGCTGCTGCATCACCCGCACGACCTGATACAGAAGGCAGTGGGCTGGATGCTGAGGGAGGTGGGGAAGAGAGACCTGATGCTGCTGCGCCGCTTCTTGGAACAGTATGCCGCCACCATGCCCCGCACCGCCCTGCGCTATGCCATCGAAAAGATGGAGCCGGCGGAACGGAAGCAGTGGATGGGCTGGCGCTGAACACCGAAAAATAGAAAACAAAACAAAAGAATAGAAAGATATGAAAAAGACATTGGCAATCGTGCTGTTAGGCGCGTGGAGCATAGGCATGGCGGCACAGAAAGGCATCGAAAAACTGCAGTGGAAGACCGTGGCCACCAAGATGCCGAAGGAGTGGTATGCCTCGCAGCAGGCCGCAGAGGTGGCAGAACAGGTGATGCACTGCCAGTTGCCCAAGGGAGGATGGCCCAAGAACATCGCCTTCCACAAGCAGCTCAACGAAGTCGTGATCAGCGAGATGCAGGCCACAGGCATCGGCGGAACCTTTGACAATCGGGCCACAACCACCGAGATGCGCTTTCTCGCCAAGATGTATGTGCACACAAAGAGGGATGCCTACAAGCAGGCGTTTGTCAGGGGCTTGGACTATATCTTTGAGGCACAGTATGACAACGGGGGCTGGCCGCAGTTCTATCCCGTGAGACCCAGCAAGAAGATACACTACTCGGCCCACATCACCTATAACGACAATGCCATGGTGAACGTGATGCTGCTGCTGCGCGATGTGTATCAGGAAAAGGGCGACATGGCACGCTTGGCACTGGGCGACTCGCTGAAGCTGAGGGCGAAAAAGGCGTTTGACAGGGGAGTGGAGTGCATCGTGAACACACAGATAGTGGTGGACGGCGTGCCCACGGTGTGGTGCGCACAGCACGACGAGCATACCTTGGAAGCAGCCCCTGCACGTGCATACGAACTGGAATCATACAGCGGCGACGAGAGCGCGGGCATACTGATGCTGCTGATGCAGATAGATCATCCCACACCGCAGGTGGTGCGGGCGGTGAGATGCGGCGTGGAGTGGATGAAGAACCACACAATCAAGAACACACGAGTGGAACGATACAGGGAAGAGAACGGTGAGAAGAACGTGAGACTGGTGCCTGCCCCTGGGCATGATGTATGGGCACGCTTCTATGACTTGCAGACAGCAAAACCGTTTGTGTGCGACCGAGATGGTGTGAAAAAGGCGTCGCTGCAAGAGATAGGAAGGGAGCGCAGATGCGGCTACTCGTGGTATGTGGAGGAGCCTGCAAAGATGCTGGAACGCTATGAACAGTGGGAGCGGCAATTGGCGAAAAACATGTAAGTGGAACAAGGCATCCGCCACTTGCCCACCTATTATGTATATAGGAGCATCTGAAAGAATTAAAAAATGTTATTTAAGGTAAATATTTCATTACATTATGCAGATTAGAGTTGCAGAATGTGTGTTATTCCAATTATAATTACTACCTTTGCACCCCAAAAAGGGCGGATAATGCCCTGACTTTAACAGAATATACAATATAACAATATAAAATAATTAAAAAATTACAACAATGCCTACAATTCAACAATTGGTAAGAAAAGGAAGAACGGCGCTTGTTGACAAGAGCAAATCGCCCGCTTTGGACGCTTGTCCTCAGCGTCGTGGCGTATGTGTTCGTGTGTACACAACAACACCTAAGAAGCCTAATTCGGCAATGCGTAAAGTTGCCCGTGTTCGTTTGACAAACCAGAAGGAAGTGAACTCCTACATCCCAGGAGAAGGACACAACCTGCAGGAGCACTCTATCGTGCTGGTGCGTGGCGGTCGTGTGAAAGACCTTCCCGGTGTGCGCTATCACATCGTGCGTGGTACATTGGATACCGCAGGTGTGGCTAACCGTACACAGCGTCGCTCCAAGTATGGTGCCAAACGTCCTAAGGCCAAGAAATAAACGGTCTTGAACGCCTCAAGGTGGATAAGACAACGGCAGGGAAAGCATGTGGGAGACACATAACTACAACTGCCCGGCGTGGGACCGCCTCATTATCAATAAAACGCCTTGAAGCACTTTAAAAAAAGAATAATCACACAGTTTTGCTGGAGAAATGTTAACAAAAGGTTGAGTAAATGCTCAGGAGAGAGCGTTGAAGAACAAGAAGAAGACAACCCCAGGCAGAATTAAAACAACAAAACAAAATGAGAAAAGCAAAACCAAAGAAGCGCGTGGTCCTGCCCGATCCCGTGTTCAATGACAAGAAAGTGTCAAAGTTTGTGAACCATCTGATGTATGATGGAAAGAAGTCTATCTCTTACGAAATCTTCTACAACGCATTGGAAAATGTGAAGAAGAAGATGAACAACGAGGAGAAGTCTGCATTGGAAATCTGGAAAACTGCCCTCGACAACATCACTCCACAGGTGGAGGTGAAGAGCCGTCGTATCGGTGGTGCTACCTTCCAGGTGCCTACAGAAATCCGTCCCGACCGTAAGGAGAGCATCTCTATGAAGAACATGATCAACTTCGCCCGCAAGCGCAGTGGAAAATCAATGGCAGACAAGCTTGCCGCTGAAATCATGGACGCTTTCAACAACCAGGGTGGTGCATTCAAGCGTAAGGAAGATATGCACCGTATGGCTGAGGCTAACCGCGCATTCGCTCACTTTAGGTTTTAATCAATAAACAGGTAGAAAGAAAATGGCAAACCGCGATTTACATTTGACCCGTAACATCGGTATCATGGCTCACATCGATGCCGGTAAGACTACAACATCAGAGCGAATCCTGTTCTATACCGGTAAGACACACAAAATCGGTGAGGTGCACGAAGGTGCTGCCACCATGGACTGGATGGCACAGGAGCAGGAGCGTGGTATCACTATCACCTCTGCTGCTACCACATGTAACTGGAAGTGGGATAACAAAACCTTCAAGATAAACCTGATAGACACTCCGGGACACGTGGACTTTACCGCTGAGGTGGAGCGCTCTCTGCGTGTGCTCGACGGTGCCGTAGCAACCTACTCTGCTGCCGACGGTGTGCAGCCCCAGTCAGAGACTGTGTGGCGCCAGGCCGACAAGTACAACGTGCCCCGTATCGGCTACGTGAACAAGATGGACCGCTCGGGTGCCAACTTCTTTGAGACAGTGCAGCAGATGATTGACATTCTGGGCGCCAATCCTGTGGTGCTGCAGGTGCCTATCGGTGCAGAGGAGAACTTCAAGGGCGTGGTTGACTTGATGAAGATGAAGGCCATCCTGTGGCACGATGAGACCATGGGTGCTGAATACGACATCGAGGATATTCCCGCTGACCTGAAGGATGAGTGTGACGAGTGGAGAAACAAACTGCTCGAAGCTGCTGCTGAATACGACGAGGCGCTGATGGAGAAATACTTCGACGATCCCGACTCAATCACTGAGCAGGAAATCATCGCCGCTATCCGCAAGGGTACTGTGGCCATGAAGTGTACTCCTATGTGCTGTGGCTCTTCATACAAGAACAAAGGTGTGCAGCCTCTGCTCGACTATGTTTGTGCATTCCTTCCCTCTCCTCTGGATGTGGATAGCATCATCGGTACCAATCCTGAGACAGAGGAAGAGGAACATCGCAAACCCAGCGAGGACGAGCCTACCGCAGCACTCGCATTCAAGATCGCTACCGACCCCTACATGGGACGCTTGGTGTTCTTCCGCGTTTATTCTGGTAAGGTAACTGCCGGTTCATACGTATATAACGCACGCTCTGGCAAGAAGGAGCGCATCAGCCGTCTGTTCCAGATGAACTCAAACAAGGAAATTCCTATGGATTCTATCGATGCTGGAGATATCGGAGCAGGTGTAGGTTTCAAGGATATCCGCACTGGTGATACCCTCTGCGAGGAAGGTAAGCCCATCGTGCTGGAGTCTATGACCTTCCCCGACACTGTGATCTCTATCGCAGTGGAGCCCAAGAGCCAGGCAGACATTGCAAAACTTGACAACGGTTTGGCAAAACTGGCTGAGGAAGATCCTACATTCACCGTGCGTACCGACGAGCAGAGTGGTCAGACCATTATCTCTGGTATGGGTGAGCTTCATTTGGATATTATCATCGACCGTTTGAAGCGTGAGTTCAAGGTAGAATGTAACCAGGGCAAGCCTCAGGTGAACTACAAGGAGGCTATTACCTCTACCGTTAACCTGCGCGAGGTTTATAAGAAACAGAGTGGTGGTCGCGGTAAGTTTGCCGACATCATCGTAAACGTAGGTCCTGTGGATGAGGACTACAAGGAAGGCGGTCTGCAGTTCGTTAACGAGGTGAAGGGCGGTAACATACCCAAGGAATTTATCCCCTCTGTGCAGAAGGGATTTGAGAACGCTATGAAGAGCGGTATCCTCGGTGGCTACCCTATGGACAGCATGAAGGTGACCCTGCTCGACGGTAGCTACCACCCCGTTGACTCTGACCAGTTGTCATTCGAGTTGGCAGCTTTGAATGCCTACAAGAATGCTTGTGCCAAGGCTGCTCCTGTGCTGATGGAGCCCATTATGAAACTCGAGGTGATTACTCCCGAGGAGAACATGGGTGACGTGATTGGCGACTTGAACAAACGCCGTGGACAGGTAGAAGGTATGGAAGAGGCTCGCAGCGGTGCACGTGTAATCAAAGCCATGGTGCCCCTGTCAGAGATGTTTGGTTATGTAACCGCACTGCGTACCATCACCTCTGGACGTGCTACCAGCTCAATGGAGTACGACCACCACGCTCCTCTGTCAAGCTCTATCGCCAAGGCGGTGCTCGAGGAAGTGAAGGGTAGAGTGGATTTGGTGTAATCTCTCAACTCTCCTAAAAAAATAGAAAATGAAAGAGGCGCTGCTTAGCGAATGACTCTTAAGTGGCGTACCTCTTTCACAATAAACAATAAGGTAATCATTACAATCAAGTAAAAACAATGAGTCAAAAAATCAGAATCAAACTGAAATCTTACGACCATAAATTGGTTGATAAGTCAGCAGAGAAAATCGTAAAGGCTGTTAAAGCCACAGGTGCAATCATCAGCGGTCCTATTCCATTGCCCACTCACAAGAGAATCTATACTGTGAACCGCAGTACTTTTGTGAACAAGAAGGCACGTGAACAGTTCCAGCTCTCTGACTTCAAGCGTCTCATCGACATCTACAGCTCTACTGCAAAGACTGTGGACGCACTGATGAAGTTGGAGTTGCCCAGTGGTGTGGAAGTGGAGATCAAGGTATAGTACCCACATCTGCACACAGCAACAATACATACAAAACGATGCAGTCAATGAGAGTGCATCGTTTTGATTTGTATAATCAAATTATTAAATAATCTTAAATTTCACTACTCGCTATTGCATGGCGTTGTGAGATTGGGAGAAAAGTACTACCTTTGCAGTCGCAAAAGTGGGTATTGCGCTGGCTTTAAGGCTAACAATACATTGAGAAAGAGAAACTTAACCTTCAAAAATGAAGAAGTGAGCGATTCTTTTTAAGTGTGTTTATTGCCTCAGTTGACGCAGCACTTAAAAAGAGAGAATAAAAAATTTTATACTCATATTTTAATATATAAACTGAAATGCCAGGATTAATTGGAAGAAAAATCGGAATGACATCCGTTTTCAGTGCCGACGGTAAGAATGTACCGTGCACTGTTATCGAAGCCGGTCCTTGTGTTGTAACTCAAGTAAAGACAACTGAAAAAGACGGTTATGCCGCTGTTCAGCTTGCTTATGGAGAGGTGAAGGAAAAGAACGTGAGCAAGCCTATGCTTGGCGTGTTCAAGAAAGCCGGCACAACACCGAAAAGGCACTTGGCCGAGTTCAATTTTGACGAAGAGCACAATCTCGGTGACACAATCACTGTAGAGATTTTCAATGATGCTCAGTTTGTGGATGTAGTGGGTACATCAAAAGGTAAGGGTTTCCAGGGTGTTATGAAGCGCCACGGCTTTGGCGGTGTAGGTCAGAGCACTCACGGTCAGGACGACCGCGCTCGTAAACCGGGTTCTATCGGTGCTTGTTCTTATCCCGCTAAGGTGTTTAAGGGAATGAGAATGGGTGGCCACATGGGCAACGAAAGAGTAACTACTCAGAACCTGAAAGTGTTAAAAGTAATTCCTGAGCACAATCTTATCCTTGTGAAAGGTTCTGTGGCAGGATGTAATGGTTCAACCGTTTTAATTCAGAAATAATGGAAATTAGCGTATTAAATATCAACGGTCAAGAGACCGGAAGAAAGGTTACGTTGAACGAATCAATCTTCGGAATTGAGCCTAATGACCACGTGCTTTACCTGGATGTAAAACAGTTCTTGGCAAATCAGCGTCAAGGTACACATAAATCAAAGGAAAGAAGCGAAGTGTCTGGCTCTACACGCAAATTAGGACGCCAAAAGGGAGGCGGCGGTGCACGTAGAGGTGATATCAACTCTCCTGTTCTGGTTGGTGGTGGACGTGTGTTCGGTCCTAAACCCCGCGACTATCGCTTCAAACTGAACAAGAAGGTGAAGGCATTGGCTCGTAAAAGCGCCCTCTCATACAAGGCAGCAGAGAATGCTATCGTTGTAGTGGAAGACTTTACAATGGAAGCACCTAAGACTAAAGAATTTGTAAATATTGCAAAAAATCTGAAAGTTGACGGTAAGAAAGCACTCTTTGTTTTGTCAGATGTAAATAAAAATGTATATTTGTCGGCTCGAAACTTGCAGCGCTCTTATGTAACAATGGCAAGCCAGGTGAACGCTTATCGTGTGCTCAATGCTGATGTGCTCGTGGTTACAGAGAACTCTTTGAAGACTTTCGACGAAATCTTAAACAAGTAAAGGAGACATTAGATTATGGCAATTATTATAAAACCGCTGGTCACTGAGAAGATGACCAAAATCACAGACAAGTCTTCTGTTGACAGAACTTACAAAGTGAAGTCAAAGGGTGGTGAGGAGCGTACTAAAGTGGCTACTCCCAAATATGGTTTCATCGTTAAGCCCGAGGCTAACAAGTTCGAGATAAAGAAAGAGATTGAAAGTCTGTACAACGTTACAGTGATAGACGTGAACACACTTCGCTATGCCGGAAAGCGCTCTGCGCGCTACACCAAGGCAGGTCTGATTAGAGGACAGAAGAATGCGTTCAAGAAAGCAATCGTGACTCTGAAAGAGGGCGATACCATTGATTTTTACAGCAATATACAATAATAAGAAATGGCAGTACGTAAATTTAAACCGGTAACTCCGGGACAAAGACACAAGGTTATTGGCACGTTCGAGGAAATTACTGCATCCGTGCCAGAAAAGTCTCTCGTTTACGGTAAGCGTTCTACCGGCGGTCGTAACAACACCGGTAAAATGACTGTCCGCTACATGGGCGGTGGCCACAAGAGGAAGTATCGTGTAATCGACTTCAAACGAGAGAAAGATGGTGTTCCAGCAACAGTGAAGACAATCGAATACGATCCCAACCGTTCGGCTCGTATCGCTTTGCTTTTCTATGCTGATGGTGAAAAACGTTATATCATTGCTCCTAATGGACTGCAGGTAGGTGCTACCCTGATGTCTGGTGCAAATGCAGTGCCTGAGATTGGTAATGCTTTGCCACTGGCAAACATCCCCGTGGGTACCGTGATTCACAATATCGAATTGCGCCCGGGACAAGGAGCACTGCTCGTTCGTTCGGCTGGTAATTTTGCTCAGTTGACCTCTCGCGAAGGAAACTACTGCGTGATTAAACTCCCCTCAGGAGAAACTCGCCAAATCCTTAGCGCTTGTAAAGCTACTATCGGTAGTGTAGGAAACTCTGACCACGCTCTGGAGAAGTCTGGTAAGGCTGGACGCTCACGCTGGTTGGGACGTCGTCCTCATAACCGTGGTGTTGTGATGAACCCGCACGATCACCCAATGGGTGGTGGTGAAGGACGCCAGTCTGGAGGTCATCCACGTTCACGTAAGGGCTTGTATGCAAAGGGTCTTAAGACACGTGCACCTAAGAAACTTTCAAACAAGTACATTATCGAAAGAGCAAGTAAGTAATCAAGTTAACCAAGAGTAAATTATGAGTCGTTCATTAAAAAAAGGTCCCTATATCAACGTGGCACTCGAAAAGAAAATCCTCGCTATGAATGAGAGCGGAAAGAAGAGTGTTGTGAAAACATGGGCCAGAGCTTCAATGATTTCCCCCGATTTCGTGGGACATACTGTTGCAGTTCATAACGGAAATAAATTTATCCCTGTTTACATTACTGAAAACATGGTAGGACATAAGCTCGGTGAGTTCTCACCCACACGACGCTTCGGTGGCCATGCAGGTAATAAGAAATAACAGGTCTTAATCCACCAGAAAAAATAGAATTATAATGGGAGCAAGAAAACATATTAAGGCTGAAGAAAGAAAACAAGCCCTTAAAACACAGTATTTTGCTAAGTTGAAAGGCGTTCCTTCTTCTCCGCGTAAAATGCGCTATGTCGTAGATATGGTGCGCGGAATGGAAGTGAACCGCGCTCTCGGCGTACTTCGTTTCTCTAAAAAAGCTGCTGCTGCTGACGTGGAAAAACTGTTGCGCTCAGCCATCGCTAACTGGGAGGCTAAAAACGATAGAAAAGCCGAAGATGGTGAACTCTACATCTCTAAGGTGTTTGTAGATGAGGGAGTAACTATGAAACGCATGAGACCCGCACCGCAGGGACGTGGATACAGAATACGTAAGCGCTCTAACCACGTTACACTGTTTGTTGACGCAAAGAATAATGACAAATAATAAGTAGAATGGGACAGAAAGTTAATCCAATAAGCAACCGTCTGGGTATCGTAAGAGGTTGGGACTCAAATTGGTTCGGAGGCAAAAACTTTGGAGATAATCTGGTTGAAGACCAGAAAATCCGTAAGTACCTCAACGAGCGCTTGGCAAAAGCCAGTGTATCGCGCATCGTTATCGAACGTACATTGAAACTGGTTACCATTACTATTTGCACGGCTCGTCCGGGTATTGTCATTGGTAAAGGCGGACAAGATGTTGACAAACTCAAGGAAGAACTGAAGAAACTCTACGACAAGGAGATTCAGATCAACATCTTTGAAGTGAAGAAACCTGAACTCGATGCCAATATTGTTGGTAACAACATCGCACGTCAGGTGGAAGGAAAAATCGCTTATCGCCGCGCCATCAAGATGGCTATCGCCAACACTATGCGCGCAGGTGCAGAGGGAATCAAAGTGCAGATTACCGGACGTTTGAACGGTGCTGAAATGGCACGCAAGGAAATGTACAAAGAAGGACGTACTCCCTTGCACACATTCCGTGCAGACATCGATTTCTGTCAGGCAGAGGCTCTCACCAAGGTGGGATTGCTCGGTATTAAAGTTTGGATTTGCAGAGGCGAAGTGTATGGTAAGCCCGATTTGGCTCCTAACTTCTCTCAAGACAAAAACAACAACCGTGCAGCAGGTAACAATGGTGGCAGAAAGTTCCGTGGTAAGAAAAGTAAATAACCTTTAAAGTAAGAAGCTATCATGTTACAACCTAAGAGAGTAAAATATAGAAGACCTCAAGATGGACGTGGCAATAAAGGCAACGCCCATAGAGGAACACAGTTGGCTTTCGGCTCTTTTGGCATCAAGACACTTGAGGCTAAATGGATTGACAGCCGACAGATTGAAGCTGCACGTGTGGCAGTCAATCGTTATATGCAGCGTGAAGGACAGGTGTGGATCCGTATCTTCCCTGAAAAACCAATCACACGCAAGCCCGCTGACGTACGTATGGGTAAAGGTAAGGGAGATCCCGCAGGATGGGTTGCACCTGTGACCCCAGGACGTATCCTCTTTGAAGTGGAAGGAGTTTCGTTTGATGTTGCCAAAGAGGCTTTGCGCCTTGCAGCACAGAAACTGCCCGTGAAGACAAAGTTTGTTGTTAGACGTGATTACGATAAAAACGCTTAATTATGAAGAGTGCAGAACTAAGAGAATTGGAAACCAAAGAATTGGCTGAGAGACTGAATACCGAGGTTGTAAAGTACAATCAGATGAAAATCAACCACGCCATCTCTCCTCTGGAGAACCCCTCAGAGATTAAGGCAACACGTCGTGACATCGCACGTATGAAGACTGAACTCCGTCAAAGGGAACTTAACAAATAATAATGGGCCAGATGGAAACAAGAAATTTAAGAAAGACAAGACAGGGTGTTGTGATCAGCAACAAAATGGATAAAACCATTGTTATTGCCGCTAAGTTCAAGGAGATGCACCCAATCTACGGTAAGTTTGTGCAGAAAACCAAAAAGTATCATGCACATGATGAGAATAACGAAGCAAATGTAGGCGATACAGTGCTCGTTATGGAAACACGTCCTTTGAGCAAAACAAAGAGATGGAGATTAGTTCAAATTGTTGAAAAAGCGAAGTAATTATGATACAAGCAGAATCAAGACTTACAGTATGTGATAACAGTGGAGCACGTGAAGCCCTTTGCATTCGTGTGTTGGGTGGAACACGCCGCCGTTATGCCAGTGTGGGTGACGTTATTGTCGTTGCTGTCAAAAACGTCATTCCTTCAAGCGATTTGAAAAAAGGTGCAGTATCAAAGGCTTTGGTTGTTCGCACAAAAAAGGAAATACGTCGCCCCGATGGCTCGTATATCCGTTTTGACGACAACGCTTGCGTGTTGCTGAACAACGCAGGAGAAATCCGTGGAAGCCGTATCTTTGGTCCCGTGGCTCGTGAATTGCGTGCCGTAAACATGAAAGTGGTTTCACTCGCACCTGAGGTTCTTTAATATTTAATGACAATTCACACAATGACTAAGTTGAAAATAAAGAAAAACGATACCGTAGTTGTCCTCACAGGAGAAGACAAGGGCAAAACCGGTAAAGTGCTGAAGGTGTTGGTTGACAAGCAGCGCGCTATCGTAGAAGGCGTGAATATGGTCAACAAGAGTACAAAGCCCAGCGCAAAGAATCCCCAAGGAGGCTTTGTAAAGCAAGAGGCTTCCATCCACATTTCTAACATCAGTCTGATCGATCCTAAAAGCGGTAAACCTACTCGTGTGGCCATGAAGGTGAACGAAGAGGGCAAGAAGGTTCGTGTCGCTAAAAAATCAGGGGAGGAGATTAAGTAATGAATACAGCAGAACTTAAGAAAACTTATTTGGAGCAAATAGCTCCCGCCTTGGAGAAGCAGTTTGGCTATACTTCTAAAATGCAGGTGCCTGTGTTGAAGAAGATTGTGGTGAATCAGGGCCTCGGAGACGCTACACAGGATAAGAAAATCATTGATGTGGCTATCAACGAGATTTCTGCTATCACTGGTCAGAAGGCTGTAGCTACCTTCTCAAAGAAAGACGTGGCTAACTTCAAACTTCGTAAGAAGATGCCTATCGGTGTGATGGTAACTCTGCGCAGAGAGCGTATGTATGAGTTCCTCGAGAAACTCGTGCGTATCGCACTGCCTCGTATCCGTGACTTCAAGGGTATCGAAAGTAAGTTTGACGGTCGTGGAAACTACACTCTTGGTATTCAGGAGCAAATCATCTTCCCCGAGATCAATATCGATTCAGTGGATCGTATCCAGGGTATGAACATCACCTTCGTCACAACTGCAAAGACCGACGAAGAGGGATATGCTCTGCTCAAGGCTTTCGGTCTGCCATTTAAAAACGCTAAATAAGAAAACAGATATGGCAAAAGAATCAATGAAAGCTCGCGAAGTAAAGCGTGCAAAGCTGGTGGCTCGTTACGCTGAGAAACGTGCAGCATTGAAAAAGATTATCGCTACGTCTGAGGATGCCGCAGAGGCTTACGAGGCTGCTCGTAAGCTTCAGAGCATTCCCAAGAATGCCAATCCTATTCGCTTGCACAATCGTTGCAAGATAACAGGACGTCCGAAGGGATATATGCGCCAGTTTGGTCTCTCACGTATTCAGTTCCGTGAAATGGCTTCAAGCGGCTTGATTCCTGGAGTGAAGAAGGCAAGTTGGTAATCAACAGAAACAAGAGTTTTTAATTTTAATATTGTCGGGGCAGTCCCGATTAATTAAACATCAATTTTTATGACAGATCCAATAGCAGATTATCTGACGAGGTTGAGAAACGCAATCATGGCCAATCACCGTGTTGTAGAAGTACCAGCTTCAAACCTGAAGAAGGAAATTACCAAAATCCTCTTCGAAAAGGGCTACATCTTGAACTATAAGTTCGTAGAGGATGGTCCTCAGGGTACTATCAAAGTGGCTTTGAAGTACAATCCTAAAACCAAGGAGAGTGCAATCAGATGCCTGAAAAGAGTGTCAACACCAGGTCTTCGTAAGTACACTGGTTACAAAGACATGCCGAGAGTTATTAACGGATTAGGTATTGCCATCTTATCTACATCCAGAGGTGTAATGACAGACAAAGAGGCTGCTGATCTCAAGATTGGCGGTGAGGTTCTTTGCTATGTTTATTAATTGGAGGATTTGAATATGTCAAGAATAGGTAAATTACCAATTAGTATCCCTGCAGGTGTTACCGTTGCACAGAAAGACGGTGTGGTAAGCGTAAAAGGTCCCAAGGGCGAGTTGTCTCAGTATGTGGATCCTTCAATTATCGTTAAGATAGCTGACAATCAGGTTGTATTTGAAATCGATGAGAAAAGTCCTGTCAATGAAAAACAGAAGCAGGCTTTCCACGGTCTGTACCGCTCTTTGATTAACAACATGGTAGTAGGCGTTAGCGAGGGTTACAAGAAAGTGCTTGAACTCGTAGGTGTGGGTTACCGTGTGTCTAACCAAGGCAATCTGATTGAGTTTACTCTGGGTTATACTCACCCCATCTTCATCCAGCTTCCCGCTGAAATCAAGGTGGAAACAAAATCTGAGCGTAACCAGAATCCTATCATTATCCTTGAGTCATGCGACAAGGCATTGCTGGGTCTTGTATGTGCCAAAATTCGTTCTTTCCGCAAGCCTGAACCTTATAAGGGCAAGGGTGTATTGTTCCAAGGCGAGGTTATTCGCAGAAAGTCTGGTAAGAGTGCTTCAGCCAAGTAATTTTAATTTAGTACGATTATGACAACAAAGAAAGTAGAAAGACGAATCAAAATCAAATATAGAATTCGCAAGAGTGTATTTGGCACTGCAGAGCGTCCTCGTATGAGCGTTTTCCGCAGCAACAAGCAAATCTATGTACAGGTAATCAACGACCAGGAGGGTAAGACCCTCTGCTCTGCATCATCCTTAGGATTGGAGGCTATGCCCAAAATCCAGCAGGCTGAGAAGGTAGGCGAAATGGTTGCCAAGAAGGCTCTCGAGGCTGGAGTTAAATCAGTAGTGTTTGACCGTAACGGATATCTCTATCATGGTCGCGTTAAGCAGCTTGCTGACGCAGCACGTAAGGGTGGACTTAATTTCTAAACGATTATGGCAATGAACAAAGTTAAAATAAACAGCGACGTTGAATTGAAAGACAGGTTAGTTGCTATTAACCGTGTTACAAAAGTAACAAAGGGTGGTCGTACCTTTACTTTTGCTGCTATCGTAGTGGTAGGTGATGGCAATGGAATCATTGGCTGGGGTCTTGGCAAGGCAGGTGAAGTTACTGCTGCTATTGCTAAAGGCGTGGAAGCCGCAAAGAAGAATCTTGTTAAGGTTCCTGTTCTCAAAGGTACCATTCCCCACGAGATGGAATCACGCTTCGGTGGTTCACAGGTTTTCTTGAAGCCTGCTGCAGCCGGTACTGGTCTTGTTGCCGGTGGTGCTATGCGTGCAGTGCTCGAGAGCGTGGGTGTGAAGGATGTGCTTGCCAAGTCAAAGGGTTCTTCCAACCCTCACAACTTGGTGAAGGCTACTATCCTTGCCCTGTCTCAAATGCGTGATGCTTACACCATCGCAGGCACACGTGGTATCAGTATGGAAAAAGTATTTAGAGGATAAGGAGGTTTGTTATGGCTACAATAAAGATTAAGCAGATTAAAAGCAAAATTGGTGCTCCCATAGATCAGAAGCGTACTCTTGAGAATCTTGGTTTGAAGAGAATTTCTCAGGTGGTAGAAAAGGAGGATACTCCTTCTATCCGCGGAATGATTCAGAAAGTGCATCATCTGGTGACCGTAATTGACTAATTTTAATTTTTAAAAGATTCGACAATGAAACTACATAATTTAAAACCTGCCGCAGGTTCAACACATTCTCGTCGTAGAATTGGTCGTGGTCCTGGTTCTGGATTGGGTGGTACATCTACTCGTGGACACAAAGGTGCCAAAGCACGTTCAGGTTATAAGAAGAAGATTGGTTTCGAGGGTGGACAGATGCCTTTGCAGCGCCGTGTACCCAAGGCTGGCTTCAAGAATATCAACCATAAGGAGTACTTTGCTGTGAATCTTTCTACCCTTCAGAAGTTGGCTGAGGAGAAGAACCTCACCAAGATTGGAGTGGCAGAGCTCGTAGCAGCAGGCTTGACCAATGGAAAAGAGTTGGTTAAGGTACTTGCCAAGGGTGAACTTACCGCAAAGATTGATGTAGAGGCTAATGCCTTCTCCAAGACCGCAGAAGAAGCCATTAAGGCTGTTGGTGGAAACGCAACAATAATCTAACAGAAATGAAGAAGTTTATAGAGACACTGAAGAATATATGGAAGGTTGAGGATTTGCGCTCGCGCATCCTCATCACCCTCCTTTTCATTGCGATTTATCGTTTCGGCTCTTTTGTTGTCCTTCCGGGCATCAATCCTGCCATGTTGGAAAACCTACAGTCGCAAACACAGGGTGGTTTGATGTCACTTCTGGATATGTTCTCCGGTGGAGCATTTTCCAATGCGTCAATATTCGCTTTGGGAATCATGCCATACATCTCGGCTTCTATCGTTATGCAGCTTCTTGCAATTGCTGTGCCTTATTTCCAAAAGATGCAGCGTGAGGGTGAGAGCGGCAGAAAAAAGATCAGCAAGTACACTCGTATCCTTACAGTAGCCATTCTGTTCTTCCAGGCTCCGAGTTACTTGCTTAATCTCAAGATGCAGGCAGCTGGTGCTTTGGCCACTGGCATTTCATGGTCTGTATTTGTGATTCCTGCCACGATTATTCTTGCTGCTGGAAGTATGTTCATCCTTTGGTTGGGTGAGCGCATTACGGATAAGGGTATAGGAAACGGTGTCTCGCTTATCATTATGATAGGTATCATCGCCCGTTTGCCACAGGCGTTTATTCAGGAGGTCGGCTCTCGTTTCACCGCTATTACAGGTGGTGGACTGGTGGCATTCCTGATAGAGATTCTGGTTCTTTATGCAGTTGTTTGCGCAGCCATTATATTGGTTCAGGGAGTACGTAAGGTTCCTGTACAGTATGCAAAACGTCTTGTGGGCAACAAGCAGTACGGTGGCGCACGCCAGTACATTCCTCTGAAGTTGTTTGCAGCCAATGTGATGCCTATTATCTTTGCTCAGGCTCTGATGTTCATTCCTTTGGCCATAGTGCAGTACTCTGCTCCAGAGAATGCAAGCTGGTTTGTTCGTACCATGCTCGACAGAAACAGCTTCACCTATAACTTGGTGTTTGCTGCTCTTATTATTGCCTTTACTTATTTCTACACTGCAATCACGCTGAATCCTACTCAGATGGCAGAGGATATGAAGCGCAACAATGGTTTTATTCCTGGTGTGCGTCCTGGCAAGGACACAGCCGATTACATTGAGACCATCATGTCGCGTATCACCTTCCCCGGCTCTCTGTTTATAGCATTCATTGCCATCATGCCTGCCTTCGCAAGTTTGGCTGGCGTACAGGATGCGTTCTCGCAGTTCTTTGGTGGCACATCACTGCTTATCTTGATAGGTGTGGTGCTTGATACTTTGCAGCAGATAGAAAGCCACTTGATGATGCGTCACTACGACGGCCTGCTCAATTCCGGTCGTGTACACGGAAATGCAGGTGTGTCTGCCTATTGATACTCATTGAGTAATGAACATCTTTCTAAAAACTGAAGATGAGATAGACCTAATGCGCCGAGCGAACCAACTTGTTGGTAAAACGCTCGGCGAATTGGCCAAGCATATAAAACCCGGGATTTCAACCCTGCAGTTAGACCGCATTGCCGAGGAGTTTATCCGAGACCATGGTGCAGTGCCTACGTTCAAGGGCTTCCCAAATCCATACGGTGCTCCGTTCCCCGCCAGTATTTGCACTTCGGTCAATGAGGTGGTGGTGCATGGCATACCTGATGAGAAGACCATCCTTCGGGAAGGAGATATCATTTCTGTGGATTGTGGAACTTTACTACAGGGATTCAATGGAGATTCATGCTACACTTTCTGTGTGGGCGAGGTGAAGGAGGAAGTGAAACAGCTTCTTAAAACCACCAAAGAGTCTCTTTACCTTGCCATCCGTCAGGCAATATCTGGAAACAGATTGGGTGACATCAGTGCCACTGTGCAAGAGCATTGCAGCAAGCAAGGGTATGGCATCGTGAGAGAGCTGACGGGACATGGCATTGGTAGGGAGATGCACGAGGAGCCCAGTGTGCCCAACTATGGGCGTAGAGGCACGGGCGTGTTGCTTAAAGATGGGATGTGCTTGGCGATCGAGCCGATGATAACCATGGGCAACCGTGCCATAGGCATGATGCCCGACAAATGGACCATCAGGACATTAGACGGAAAGGTGGCTGCCCATTTTGAGCATACCATAGCCATCCATCATGGAAAACCGGAGATATTATCGTCATTTAGTGAAATAGAAAAAATAGAAAGCGTTAATTATTAAGTATGGCAAAACAATCCGCTATTGAGCAAGACGGAACAATCATTGAGTCGCTCTCCAATGCAATGTTCAGAGTAGAACTGGAGAATGGAGTGCAGATTATCGCGCATATCTCTGGAAAAATGAGAATGCATTACATCAAAATCCTTCCGGGAGACAAGGTAAAGGTTGAGATGAGCCCGTATGACCTGACAAAGGGAAGAATCGTTTTTAGATACAAATAACACATACTGATTTAACAATGAAGACAAGAGCATCTTTAAAGAAACGCACCCCAGATTGCAAAATCGTGCGTCGCAAGGGTCGCCTTTTCGTAATCAACAAGAAAAATCCTAAGTACAAAATGCGTCAGGGATAAGTTAAAAAACCATAATGCTGTAAGATAATTTTCATAATTTTCTTACCTTTGCAGGGTTTTTACGAAATCGATTTATTTTTTTATTTTTATTTAAAACAATGGCAATAAGAATTGTTGGAGTAGATTTGCCCCAAGAGAAGCGTGGCGAAATCGCATTGACCTATATCTATGGTATAGGTCGAAGTAGTTCAGCAAAGATATTGGACAAGGCAGGTGTGAACCGCGACTTGAAGGTCAGCGAATGGACTGACGACCAAGCAGCCAAGATCCGTGAAATTATCGGTGCTGAATTCAAAGTAGAAGGTGATCTCCGTTCAGAGATCCAGTTGAATATCAAGCGTCTGATGGACATTGGTTGTTATCGTGGAGTCCGTCATCGTAATGGTCTTCCCGTGCGTGGTCAGAGCACAAAGAACAACGCTCGTACACGTAAAGGAAAGAAGAAGACTGTTGCTAACAAGAAGAAGGCCACGAAGTAATTGAGAGTTAATAATTTAGGATTAAGAATTTGCATTAAATTTCGATTATCATGGCAAAGAAAGCAGTCGCTTCTAAGAAGAGAAACGTTAAGGTTGACGCTATCGGACAGTTGCATGTTCATAGCTCTTTCAATAATATCATTGTGTCTTTGGCAAATAGCGAGGGTCAGATTATCTCTTGGTCATCAGCAGGTAAGATGGGCTTCCGTGGTTCCAAGAAGAATACTCCTTATGCAGCCCAGATGGCAGCAGAGGACTGTGCCAAAGTGGCATTCGACTTGGGTCTGCGCAAGGTGAAGGCTTATGTCAAGGGTCCCGGCAATGGTCGTGAGTCTGCCATTCGTGCCGTTCACGGTGCAGGCATTGAGGTGATAGAGATTGTGGATGTTACACCATTACCTCACAACGGATGCCGTCCTCCAAAGCGTCGTCGTGTATAATTAGGAGCAGAAACCAGATTTTTATTTAGAATTTTATTTCATTATGGCAAGATATATTGGACCGAAATCAAGAATTGCACGTCGTTTTGGTGAAGCCATTTTCGGCGCTGACAAAGTTTTGTCTAGGAGAAACTTCCCTCCTGGACAGCATGGCAACAATCGTCGCAGAAAGATGTCTGAGTACGCAGTCATGCTGGCAGAGAAGCAGAAAGCCAAGTACACATACGGTGTTCTTGAGCGCCAGTTCCGTAACATGTTTGAGAAGGCTGCCAAGGCAGATGGTATCACTGGTGAGGTGTTGCTTCAGAACTTGGAGTGCCGCTTGGACAATGTAGTGTTCCGTCTTGGTATTGCTCCCACCCGTGCAGCTGCCCGCCAGTTGGTAGGTCACAAGCACATCGTGGTAGATGGCAAGGTGGTGAATATCCCCTCTTATGCCGTGAAGCCCGGACAGGTTATTGGCGTTCGCGAGAAGTCTAAGTCACTCGAGGTTATCGAGGCTGCTTTGGCTGGTTTCAACCACAGCAAGTATCCTTGGATTGAGTGGGATCAGAACACAAAGAGCGGCAAGTTGCTGCACAAGCCCGAGCGTGCCGACATTCCCGAAAACATCAAGGAGCAGTTAATCGTTGAGTTGTACTCTAAATAAATCATTAAGTTAATGGCGATATTAGCATTTCAAAAACCCGACAAAGTCGTAATGTTGGAGGCAAACGACAGATTCGGCAAGTTCGAATTTCGTCCGTTGGAGCCAGGCTTTGGTGTTACCATTGGTAACTCATTGCGCCGCATTCTTCTTTCTTCGCTTGAGGGCTTTGCCATCAACACCATCCGTATTCAGGGTGTTGAGCACGAGTTTTCCTCAGTGCCTGGCGTAAAGGAGGATGTAACCAACATTATCTTGAACCTGAAGCAAGTTAGGTTCAAGCAAGTAGTAGAAGAATTCGAGAACGAAAAAGTCAGTATCACGGTCGAGAATTCTACTGAGTTCAAAGCCGGAGATATCGGCAAGTATCTGACTGGATTTGAAGTGTTAAACCCTGATTTGGTGATTTGTCATTTAGATTCTAAAGCTTCAATGCAGATTGATCTTACAATCAATAAGGGACGCGGATACGTTACTGCTGATGAAAATCGCGAGTTCTGCACCGATTTGAATGTAATTGCAATCGATTCTATTTACACTCCCATCCGTAACGTCAAGTACAGCGTAGAGCCCTATCGTGTGGAGCAGAAAACCGACTACGATAAGCTGGTGCTGGAGGTGACGACGGACGGTTCCATACACCCGAAGGATGCGCTGAAAGAGGCTGCTAAAATTCTTATCTATCACTTCATGCTCTTCTCTGACGAAAAGATAACATTGGAG
>SAMEA3663028__coassemble_153_pt1 | contig 31051 bp, 28 predicted proteins | sample SAMEA3663028__metabat2_low_PE_038 | metagenome-assembled genome bin SAMEA3663028 (sample SAMEA3663028) | pig gut metagenome | biome: pig gut; feature: pig-associated habitat; material: faeces | place: France | collected 2012 | reverse complement strand
AGCAACCATCGGGATGCAAAGTTGCATCTTTTGGAGTGCAAAGTAACACCCATCACAATACAAAGTTACAAAAATCAGGATGCAATTCCAAATATCCTTATCCCTTAGAGAGCAGCACTCTGAAACTGCATAAATATACACTCAAACTGTATAATTATGCAGTTATGGACTCTTTTTACCACCCCCAAATGTTAATTTATTGCCTTTAGATTTAACTATATTTTACATTTTAAATCTTAGTCAGACTTCTTTGCTTCCATCGCATCTGTAAAGATGGTGCAAACAAAGTTCTAAGTCGTCAAACCTTGCATACTGGCACAAAATTAAGAAAAAATCCCGACATATCAGATTTATTCACTAACTTTGCACTCACCTGCACAAACGTCAGCAGCGTTTGAACGAACACGGCAAGCACGCATGGCATCAACCCCGCTCCAGGGGCAAGCCCTGCAAACAGCCATAACAAATACACCAAGCGTATGATACAATCCATGACCGGCTTTGGAAAAGCCGAAGCAAACTTCCAGGGGAAAAAGATAATCGTAGAGGTGAAGGCCCTCAACAGCAAGTCGCTCGACCTTTCTACACGTATCGCACCTATCTACAGGGAGAAAGACATACAGATAAGGCAGACCATAGCCGCCAAACTGATAAGAGGCAAGGTGGATTTCTCGCTTTGGACCGAGCGCGACACCACGCCCGAGGCCATTCCCGTGAACACCACTCTGGCAGAGCAATACTACAAGCAACTGCGCACCATGACACAAAACATGGGGATGCCCGAACCTGCCGACTGGCTGACACTGCTGCTGCGTATGCCCGACGTGATGAGCAGAACAGAGACCGAAGAACTGACAGAAGAGGAATGGAACGTGGTGCAGCAAGTGATGGATGAAGCACTGCAGCACCTCATCGACTTCCGCAAACAAGAGGGAGCCGCCCTGCAACACAAGTTTGCTGAAAAACTGGACAACATACAGCGACTGCTCACAGACATAGAGCCCTACGAGAAAGGGCGTGTGGAAAAGATACGCGCACGCATCATCGATGGCCTACAGGCAATACCCGAGGTGGATTATGACAAGAACAGACTGGAGCAGGAATTGATATACTATATTGAAAAGCTGGACATTAGCGAAGAAAAACAGCGACTGAACAACCACCTGAAGTACTTCCGTGAAACCATGGAAAGCGAAGAGGCACAAGGCAAGAAGCTGGGCTTCATCGCACAAGAGATGGGCAGAGAAATCAACACCACCGGTTCAAAGAGCAACCAGGCAGAGATGCAAAACATCGTGGTGATGATGAAAGACGAACTGGAACAAATCAAAGAGCAGGTACTCAACGCTTTATAAACCACATGAAGAAAGGAAAGGTAATCATATTCTCGGCACCCTCCGGGTCGGGCAAGAGCACCATCATCAACTGGCTGATGCAGCACAGCGAACTGCATCTGGCATTCTCCATATCATGCACCAGCAGGGCACCTCGAGGCACGGAACGCCATGGGGTGGAGTATTTTTTCCTCTCGCCCGAAGAGTTCAGGCAGCGCATAGCCAACAACGAGTTTCTGGAGTACGAGGAGGTGTATCACGACCGCTTCTACGGCACGCTGAAATCGCAGGTTGAGAAGCAGTTGGAAGCAGGACAGAACGTGGTGCTCGACATTGATGTCAAAGGGGCTTGCAACATCAAGGAGTACTATCAGGACGAAGCCCTGGCACTGTTTATCCAACCGCCCTCGATAGAGGCACTGCGCCAACGACTGGAGGGCAGAGGCACCGATGCACCCGAGGTGATAGAGCAGCGCATAGCCCGTGCCGAGTTTGAACTGTCGTATGCTCCCAAGTTTGACCGTGTGGTGGTGAACGACGTGCTGCAACAGGCACAGCAGCAGGCATTGGACATCATCAGCGCCTTTATCCATGAAACCAACCCCCACAAGTAAAGGAAAAACCGTCGGCATCTTTGGCGGTTCATTCAATCCCATCCACTTAGGGCACATTGCCCTGGCACGCCATCTGCTGGATGCCGCCTCGGTGGATGAGGTGTGGTTTGTGGTGTCTCCCCAAAATCCCTTGAAACATCAAGCGCAGCTGATGGACGACCAACTGCGCTGGAGAATGGTGTGCGAAGCCCTGAAAGACGAGCCTCGCCTGATACCCTGTGACGTGGAGATGCAACTGCCCACGCCCTCATATATGTGGGTGACACTGCAACATCTGGAGAAGACTTTTCCACAGCATCGCTTTGTGCTGCTTATCGGGGGCGACAACTGGCAGCACTTCCACCAATGGCATCGCCATGAAGACATCATCGCCCGCTATCCCATTGTGATTTATCCGCGCAGCGGCAGCGGTCAGGCCCTTTCTTCTGCCCACCTGCCAGCCACGGTGAGCATCACAGAAGCACCGCTACTCAACATTTCGAGCACCATGATACGCCAGCGGCTGGCTGCCGGCGAGAGCATCCGCCATCTGGTGCCCCCCGCTGTGGCATCAATACTCCAAGCCCCCTAACTCCTTGCGTAGCGCCATCAGGTCGTCTCTCACAGTGGTGAGCCGCTGCAACACCTCGGCTGTTTTGTCGGCACCATCACGGTTGCTGTTAATGATTTTCTTGGCGGCAGCCAGTTTGAAGCCCCTCACCTTCACCAGGTTGTGTATCAGTTTTATCTGCTCAATATCCTTTTCCGAATATTGGCGTATCTTGCTGGGGCCCTTGGTCTTGGGTTTCAGAAAGGGGAACTCCTGCTCCCAATAGCGCAGTGTACTTTCGTTGAGTTGAAACATCTGCGCCACCTCACTGATGGAGTAGTAGAGCTTGAGGTTTTTATTTAAGTTCAGTGCCATATTCTGTCGTTGTGTTTAGGGTGTTTTTTTACTCTGTGGTATGTGCACGGTCGCGCAGCAGTTGCACCATCAGGCGGGCAGCCCGCTGTGGAGCACCAACATCGCCCAAACGATTTTGCACAGTCTTGTATCCCTGGAGCATTATCTCTCGCCCTTCTCCCTTGGGCAATATGCGTTGCAGTTCGTCCTTGATGTTTTCCACGCTGAAGGTGTCTGCCACCAGTTCCTTCACCACCTCGGCATCGGCAATGAGGTTGACCAGCGAGATATACTTCACCTTGAGTAGGCGGCGCCTGAGAAAAGCGATGAGTTTGGGCAGCGGTGTCTTGTAGCACACCACCTGCGGCACGCCAAACAGCGCCGTTTCCAAGGTGGCAGTACCACTGGTGACCACGGCTGCCTGCGCCTGTTCGAGCAAGGGATAGGTTTGACCAAACACCACCTTTACGGGATATTGCTTCACAAAGCGCCGATAATAGGCAGGCTCTATGGAGGGGGCACCAGCCACCACGGCATCGTATTCATTGAGGAAGGGCAGCACCGCCTGTATCATGGCAGGCAGATTGTCTTTGATTTCCTGTCGCCTGCTGCCTGCCAAGAGGGCTATCACGGGTTTGCGAAAGCACAGGGCATCGTGCTGAGACTGGCGAAAGAGTGCCACCTCATCGGCCGTGGGATTGCCCACATAGTGGATGGGATAATGGTGCTTCTGCTCAAAGAAGGACACCTCGAACGGTAAGATGGAGAAGAGATGACTCACATCGCGCTTGATGGCTTGGATACGATACTCCTTCCATGCCCATATCTTGGGCGAGATATAGTAATACACGGGGATGGAGGTGTGCGCCTTGACATACTTGGCGATAGAGAGGTTGAAGCCGGGATAGTCTATCAGTATCACCACATGGGGATGCCACTGCTCTATGTCGCGCTTGCACCTGCGCATGTTTCTGAGGATGGTGGGCAGATGCAGAAGCACAGGCACAAAGCCCATGTATGCCAAACGGCGGTAGTGCATCACGCACTCACCCCCCTGCGCCTTCATCATATCGCCTCCATAGAAGCGGAAGCAGGCGTCCTTATCGTATTCTTTCAGGGCTTTCATCAGTCCTGCGGCATGCAGATCGCCGCTGGCCTCACCCGCAATCAGGTAGTATCTCATAGTGCATCATATCATAGGCTGTGACATCTATGCGTGTGGGTGTCACGGCAATAAAGTTATGTTCCAATGCCCATCGGTCGGTATCTTGCGCCTGAGGCTCGTCGCTCACATATTCGCCCGTGAGCCAGTAGTAGTCGTAGCCCCGTGGATGGTGGCATTTCACCACCTCGTTGGTCCATGTGCCTGGCGCCATTCTGCACATCTTCACACCCGCAAACTGGGGCGTGAGGGGGAAGTTGACATTGAGACACACCCCCCGGGGCAATCCCAGGCGCAGCACCTGACTCACCATACCCTGCACATAGGGGGCAAGGGGTGCAAAATCGGCATCTTCGCGATAGTCGCACAGCGAGAACGCCACCGATGGGATGTACTTCATACACCCCTCCAAGGCAACACCCATGGTGCCCGAATAGTGCATATTGACCGATGCGTTGTCGCCATGGTTGATGCCACTGATCACCATGGCGGGACGTTCATCCCGGCAGAGTTCGCTGAGCGCCATCTTGACACAATCTACGGGAGTGCCACTGCACGACCACAGCTGCACATCGCTCCACTGGCGGCGCAGCTTCAGCCTCAGCGGCGTGGTGGCAGAAAAAGCACAGGCATAGCCACTGCGGGCACTGTCGGGAGCACACACCAGCAGACGTGCCATGGGCTGCAACATGTCTATGAGCGACAGCAGTCCTTTGGCATGATAACCGTCGTCGTTGGAAATGAGAATAAGGGGTTTTACTTTTTCCATCATCACCTTGTTTCGACTGCAAATGTACGAAAAAAGGTTCATATTTGGCGTTTTCTCATATAAAATATGTAACTTTGCCGTCTATAACAGCAAAAACAGGGGGATGCCCTTTGCATCTCTCACAACGTTCAAACGCAGATGGGAAAAATAATCGCATTAGCCAACCAAAAAGGAGGAGTAGGAAAAACCACCACAACCATTAACCTGGCCGCATCGCTTGCCACCTTGGAAAAGAGCGTGCTGGTGGTGGATGCCGACCCACAGGCAAACGCATCGAGCGGACTGGGTGTGGACATCAAAGACGTGGACTGCTCGCTCTACGAATGTATCATCGACAAGGCAGACGTAAGGGATGCCATATACACCACAGACATCGACGGACTGGACATCATACCCAGCCACATCGACCTTGTGGGAGCAGAGATAGAGATGCTTAATCTGGACAACCGCGAAAAAGTGCTCAAGCAGATGCTGGAGCCCATACGCAACGAATACGACTACATACTGATTGACTGTAGCCCGTCGCTGGGACTGATAACGGTCAACTCGCTCACCGCAGCCAACTCTGTCATTATCCCCGTGCAGTGCGAATACTTTGCCCTGGAGGGTATCAGCAAACTGCTCAACACCATCAAGATCATCAAGAGCAAACTGAACCCGAAGCTGGAGATAGAGGGCTTTCTGCTGACCATGTACGATGCCCGTCTGAGACTGGCCAGACAGATATACAACGAGGTGAAGCGACACTTCCAGGAACTGGTGTTCAAGGCGGTGATACAGCGCAACGTGAAACTGAGCGAATCGCCCAGCCACGGACTGCCCGTGATACTCTACGATGCAGAGTCAACCGGCAGCAAGAACCATCTGGCACTTGCCAAGGAAATCATCAGCAGAAACAGCAATCAGGCACCCGACACCACAAGCACGCACTAAGGGGTGGATGCCGTGAATTACCATTGTAAATTAACAACACTATGGCTGTACACAAGAAATACAACAGAAGCGTATTGGGACGCGGTTTGGAAGAGATAGGAGGCGGCAAAGGCCTCGATGCCCTGATAGACACCACTGAAGTGAAGACACAGGGCTCATCAAACCTTAACGAGATACCGCTCCACGCAATATCGCCCAATCCCAACCAGCCCCGCAGAGAGTTTGACGAACAGGCTCTACAGGAACTGGCAAACAGCATCAGGGAGATAGGCATCATACAACCCATCACCCTGAGACAGACAGGCGACAACCAATACCAGATTATCGCCGGCGAGCGCAGATGGAGAGCCTCGCAGATGGCCGGACTTGACACCATTCCGGCATACATCCGCACCGTGGAAGACGAGGGAGTGATGGAGATGGCTCTGGTGGAAAACATACAGAGAGAAGACCTGAACGCCATTGAGATAGCACTGGCCTACGAGCACCTGGCAGAAACCACGGGAATGACACAAGAGAAAATCTCGGAAAGAGTGGGAAAAAGCCGCGCCGCCGTGACCAACTACATGAGACTGCTCAAACTGCCCGCACAGGTGCAGATGGCACTGAAGAACAAACAGATTGACATGGGGCATGCCCGTGCCCTGCTTGCCATTGACAGCCCAAGCACACAAATCAAACTGTACAAGGAGATAGAAAAAAACAACTACTCGGTGCGCAAGGTGGAGGAAATGGTGCAAATGCTGAAAAACGGCGAGAACATAGACACTGCCAACAAGACGATAAGCGCCAAGAGCCAACTGCCCGAGGAATACCTGATGCTGAAACAACGCCTGACAGAGTTTTTCGGCACCAAGGTGCAGATGACCTGCTCTAACAAGGGAAAGGGAAAGATAAGCATCAACTTTGACAACGAGGAACAGCTGGAACAGATTGTCAAAGCACTGGACGGCAACAAGAACTGAAGAAACACGGTATGAGAAAAGGCGCAAGGACACTTCTTCCGCTGCTGATGGTGTGCATCGCACTACTCTGCATGGCACTGCCCGGCATGGCACAGCCCCATGCGCTGCCTGCACCCCCCGACACTACACACATACAGGCACTGCCTGCCAACGGCACACGTATTCTTGCTGCCGACAGCACCCAAGCCTCCTTTGCCGACAGCGTGTGCCAGCAGGCCGATTCGCTTGCCGCCGCCTCTCTGCTAAAAAAGAAGAAAAAGATGAAGATGCCACGCGACTGGAGCACCTGGCGACCCAACCCACAGAGGGCCATGTGGCTTGCCATGGTGATACCGGGAGGCGGACAGATATACAACCGCAAATACTGGAAACTGCCCATCATCTATGGTGGCATCATCGGATGCGTGTATGCCATCAACTGGAACAACATGATGTACAAAGACTATTCGCAGGCATATCTCGACATCATGGACTCCGACCCCAACACCTGCAGCTACAACAAGTTTCTGCACCTTGGCCGACAGATAGACAAGAGCAACGAAGAACGATATAAACAGATTTTTAAAAGCAGAAAAGACAAATACCGCAGATGGAGAGACATGAGCGTATTCTGCCTTATCGGCGTTTATGCCTTCTCTGTCATTGATGCCTACGTGGATGCACAGCTCTCTGAGTTTGACATCTCAAAAGACCTGACACTCAGAGTGGAGCCCACGATGCTCAACAGCAGCGGCAACGGCAGCAACCACTGGAACAACATGACGCCAGGGGTAAACTGCAGTCTTAAATTCTAAACACACGATGAAAAGAACATTTTACACACTTTTGCTTTCCACCGCCCTGCTGATGCCCATGATGCCCATGACCGCAGCAGCACAAACCTCTGACAACGAGGAGGAGGAGATAGTGGTGACCGACGAGGAAGGCAACAAGGAAGAGATAGAGGTGCCCGAGGCACTGACCTCTGAACTGGACAGTCTGATGAACGAATACATGTCGAGAAACTATCTGGACAAAGACGACGACTGCCGCATGAAGGATGTGAACCCCTACTACGAGAAAGAGGTGTATGTAGATAGACTGAGCCGCATGCCCACCATCATAGAAATGCCCTACAACGAGGTGGTGCGCAAGTTTATCGACCGCTACAGCGGACGCCTGCGCCACTCGGTGAGCTATATGCTGGGAGCCTGCAACTTCTACATGCCCATCTTTGAACAGGCACTCGACACCTACGGACTGCCCTTGGAGTTGAAGTACCTGCCCGTGATAGAATCGGCACTCAACCCCATCGCCGTGTCCAGAGTGGGCGCCACAGGACTGTGGCAGTTTATGCTTGCCACCGGCAAACAGTACGGACTGGACGTGAACACACTGGTGGATGAGCGCAGAGACCCCGTCAAAGCATCAGACGCCGCTGCAAGATACCTGCGAGACCTCTACAAGATTTTTGGCAACTGGCACCTGGTGATTGCAGCATACAACTGCGGCCCAGAGAACGTGAACAAGGCCATACGGCGCTCTAACGGAGTGAAGGACTACTGGCACATCTACCCCTATCTGCCAAAAGAGACGAGGGGCTACGTGCCTGCATTCATCGCCGCCAATTACATCATGAACTATTACTGCGAGCACAATATCTGCCCCATGCGCACCCGACTGCCGGCAGCCACCGACACCGTGATGATTTCGCGCGACGTGCATTTTGAACAGATTGCCGCAGTATGTAACATAGACAAGGAGAAAATCAAGGCACTCAACCCCTCTTACCGACGTGAGGTGATACCAGGCAAGGCGGCTCCATCGCCCCTGAAACTGCCACAGATGGACATCAGCAGGTTCATCGAGATGGAGGACTCTATCTACAACTACTGCACCGACTCACTGCTCACCAAGCGTGCCGAAGTGGATGTGAGAGAAGATGTTCCCACCCTGTCGCGCAAGAAAGGACGAGGCAGGCGCACAGCCACAAGAGGAAAGACAGTGACCGTGAGAAGCGGACAGACACTCTCTGAAATAGCCCGACGCAACGGCACCACCGTGGCAAAGCTGAAAAGGCTGAACGGTATCAAGGGCACGAACATACGGGCAGGAAAGAAAATCAGGGTGAGATAGCCACCCCACCAAAAAAACATCATCATTTGATTTGTGCTGACCTTATAACATTGAATGAGTATGAATGAGGAAAACATGATGAAAGAACAAGCGGATGACAAACTGATCAACGACGCCTTCCAGCATCTGCTCGACACTTACTGTTCATCACGACACAGGAAGAAAATAGAGATTATCACCAAGGCTTTCAACTTTGCACGACAAGCACACAAAGGAGTGAGAAGACTATCGGGCGAGCCTTATATCATGCACCCCATCAGCGTGGCACAGATTGCCTGCGAAGAGGTGGGACTGGGCTCTACCAGCATCTGCGCCGCACTGCTGCACGATGTGGTGGAAGATACCGACTATACCACCGAAGACATTGAGAACATCTTTGGCAGCAAGATTGCCATGATTGTGGATGGACTCACCAAAATCAGCGGCGGTATCTTTGGAGAACAGGCATCGGCACAGGCAGAAAACTTCAAGAAGCTGCTGCTCACCATGAGCGACGATATCAGGGTGATTCTTATCAAGATATGTGACCGCCTGCACAACATGCGCACCCTGGAAAGTCAGCCCGCCAACAAACAGTACAAGATTGCTGGCGAGACCTTATATATATACGCACCGCTCGCCAACCGTCTGGGACTGTACAAGGTGAAAACAGAACTGGAAGACCTGAGCTTCAAATACGAACATCCGGAAGACTATGCACAGATACAAGAGAAACTGGCACTGACACAGGCCTCCCGACACGAACTCTTTGACAAGTTTACCGAACCTATCAAAGAGGCACTCAACAAGATGGGAATAGAATACACCATCAAGGAGCGCATCAAGAGCCCCTACTCCATCTGGAACAAGATGCAGAACAAGCACGTGCCCTTCGAGGAGATATACGACATACTGGCGGTGCGCATTGTGTTTAAACCCACCAAGCGAGAAGAGGAAATCAACGAGTGCTTCAACATCTACGTGGAGATGAGCAAGATATACAAGTCGCACCCCGACCGACTGCGCGACTGGCTCAACCAGCCCAAGGCCAACGGCTATCAGGCGCTGCACGTGACACTGATGTCGAAACAAGGACGGTGGATAGAGGTGCAGATACGCTCTGACCGCATGGACGAGATAGCCGAACAGGGCTTTGCCGCACACTGGAAATACAAGGAGGGAGACATAGGCGAGTTTACTGAGGACGAAGGAGAACTGAACGACTGGCTGCACACCATCAAGGAGATTCTCGACGACCCGCAACCCGATGCCATCGACTTCCTCGATGCCATCAAACTAAACCTGTTCTCCTCTGAAATCTTTGTGTTCACACCCAAAGGAGAGATAAAAACCATGCCTGCGGGATGCACCGCACTCGACTTCGCCTTTACCATACACACCTTCCTGGGCAGTCACTGCATCGGAGCCAAGGTGAACCATAAGCTGGTGCCACTGAGCCACAAACTGCAAAGCGGCGACCAGGTGGAGATACTTATTTCCAAATCGCAACACGTACAGCCCTCGTGGGTGAACTTTGTGACCACCGCCAAGGCAAGGGCAAAGATACAGGCAGTGCTGCGCAGAGAGGGCAAGGAGATACAGCAACGGGGCGAAGAGCTGCTCACAGAGTTTTTTGAGAAAAACAACATCACCGACACACCCGAGACAAGGCAACAACTGGCAAAACTGCACGAGATAGACAAGACAGAGCGGTTTTTGCAGGCTGTGGGCGACAAGACCATCCTGCTGGGCGAAAAAGACCTTGACGAAATAGCAGGCAAGAAGAAGAAAACCTCTGGCCCAAGCAAATGGCGCAGGTTTGTGCCCTTCCTCAACAGCAATAATCATAAGCCAGAGGAACTGACGGGCAACAAGACTCAACTCTTTGTGGTGCCCGAGAAGTTTAACCGCAAACGCCCCATCTTTATCACCGACGAAAACATCAACCAGTATAAGTTTATGGACTGCTGTCATCCCATTCCGGGCGATGACATCCTGGGCTTTATCGACAACAACAAACAGATAGAGATACACAAGCGCGCTTGCCACGTGGCAGACAAGCTGAAATCGAGCTATGGCAACCGCATCCTCGATGCCAAATGGCAGATGAACAAGCGCACATTCTTCGATGCCACCATCCAACTGCAGGGCATCGACCGCATAGGACTGCTCAACGAGGTGACACAGGTCATCTCGCAACAGATGAGTGTGAACATTCACACCGTGAACATCACTTGCGAAGACGGACTGTTTACAGGCAACTTTGAACTGCGTGTGCACGACCGTGAAAACGTGAGGGAGGTAATGGCCGGACTTAAATCTATCAACGATATCAAAACCGTAAAACAAATCAAATGAAAAAAATTACACTACTCCTGCTCGCCGTCATCGCCACCTTGGCGGCACAGGCTGCAAGCAAGTACGACAATCCTGATACCCTGGTGGTGGCACGCGACGGTACAGGAGAGTTCAGAAACATTGACGACGCCCTTGAGGTGTGCCGCGCCTACATGGACTATCACAAGGTGATCTTTGTGAAGAAAGGCACCTACAAGGAGAAGCTCATCGTGTCGGGATGGCTCACCAATATCGAGATTCTGGGCGAAGACCGCGACAAAACCATCATCACATACGATGACCATGCCAACGTCTCCATCCCACAACGCCCCAAAGGGATGGGCACCTTCCGCACCTATACCGTGAGGGTGGATGGCAATGATATCACTTTCAAGAACATCACCATCGAGAACAATTCGGCACGACTGGGACAGGCAGTGGCTCTGCACACCAATGGCGACAGACTGCGCTTTATCAACTGCCGCCTGCTGGGACATCAAGACACGGTGCTCACCGCCGGCGAAGGGTTCAGAGTGTATTTCAAAGACTGCTATATTGAGGGCACCACCGACTTTATCTTCGGTCCTGCCACCGCATGGTTTGAGCACTGCACCATACACAGCAAGGCCAACTCGTACATCACTGCTGCCAGCACACCTGCCGCAAGCCCCTACGGCTACGTGTTTCACAACTGCGACCTTACCGCTGACAGCAACGTGAACAAGGTGTATTTAGGACGCCCCTGGCGCGACTACGCCTATACCCTGTTCATCAACTGCAACCTGGGCAAACACATCCGTCCCGAGGGATGGCATCACTGGGAGAAGCACCGCGAGCAGACCGCCCGTTACAGAGAATACAACAACCACGGCGAGGGTGCTGCCACCAGTCAGCGTGCTTCATGGAGCAAGCAACTGACCAAGAAAGAGGCTGCGCTCATCACCCTTGAAAACGTGTTCAAGAGAGACACCATGTGGAGACCTTGAGAGAAGGCTGGCAGGATGCCTGCGGTGCAAGAAACCAAGGGCATGAGCAATGATACAGAAAGCAGAAGAGAGTGAAATTCAACGAATTTCACTCTCTTCTTTGCTGTTGGACCAACGGGACTCGAACCCATAATGACAGAACCAAAACCTGTAGTGTTACCATTACACCATGGTCCAATCCTTTATTTGTGGTTGCAAAGGTAAGAAATAATTGTAGAATTTCCAAATTTTTGAACCACAATTACTATAAGACTTGCCTATAAGTTATGCCTTGACGGTTATCAGATAGTAGTTTTTCTTGCCGCGCTGCACCAGCAAATACTTGCCGGCGATAAGGTCATCGGCAGTAATCTCACGGTCAAAGGCAGCAAGCTTCTCCTTATTGACAGACACGCCACCACCCTGCACCAGCTTGCGCATCTCGCCCTTGCTGGCAAACACAGGTGCATCCTGAGTGAGCAGTTCCACTGCGGGACGGTTGATCTGCGACATAGGAATCTCGTACTGAGGCACTCCCTCGAAGATATCCAACAGGGTTTGTTCATCAAGCTTCAGCAGACTGTCTTTGGTAGATTTGCCAAAGAGGATATTGCTTGCCTCGATAGCCATATCGAGCGCTGCCTGCGAGTGCACCATCACAGTCACCTCTTCTGCCAGGCGCTTCTGCAACACGCGGCGTCCAGGGTCTTCGTTGTGCTCCTTCACCAAGGCGTCAATCACCTCTTTCTCCAAGCTGGTGAATATCTTGATGTAGCGTTCGGCATCGTCGTCGCTCACATTGAGCCAGAACTGATAGAACTTATAAGGACTGGTGCGCTTGGCATCGAGCCATATATTACCGCTCTCTGTTTTGCCAAACTTCTTGCCATCGCTCTTGGTGATGAGCGGACAGGTGAGCGCAAAGGTCTCTACATCGTTGCCCAGGGTGCGGCGAATCAACTCGGTACCGGTGGTCATGTTGCCCCACTGGTCGTTTCCACCCAACTGCAACTTGCAGCCCTTGTGCTGATAGAGATAAAGGAAGTCGTAGCCCTGCAACAACTGATAGGTGAACTCGGTGAAGGAAAGACCGTCGCGTGCAGTACCATTGAGGCGCTGCTGCACACTCTCCTTTGCCATCATATAGTTTACGGTGATATGCTTGCCCACCTCTCTGGCAAAGTCAAGGAAGGTAAAGTTTTTCATCCAGTCATAGTTGTTCACCATCTCAGCGGCATTGGGCTCGGTGCTTTCAAAATCAAGAAACTTTGCCACCTGCTGCTTGATGCACTCCTGGTTATGGCGCAGTGTTTCGTCGTTGAGCAGGTTTCGCTCCTGGCTCTTTCCCGAAGGGTCGCCAATCATTCCCGTGGCGCCGCCCACCAGAATGATGGGTTTATGACCACAGCGCTGCAGGTGTCTGAGCATCATAATACCACAGAGATGTCCTATGTGCAGGGAGTCGGCTGTGGGGTCGGTACCAAGATAGGCGGTAACCATCTCCTTTTGCAGCAGCTCTTCTGTTCCGGGCATGATTTGTGCCAACATGCCACGCCATTTCAGTTCTTCAACAAAATTTTTCCTCATTGTAGTTATATTTTAAGGCGGGTTTCAACAACGGTTAGCGCACCATACATCCAACAATTCAGACATTATATATACATAGGCGCTCGCCTGTTACTTTTCACGTTCCCGCCGGAAGTTTTTAAAAAAAGGGGTTCTATCGCACTGCCCTCTTTGCCATGAGCAAGGGCACGAGAGAGGGCTCAGGGCACGGGGTCGTATCCGCTTCCTCCCCAAGGATGGCATCTGAGCCCCCTTTTCAGGGCAAGCCATAATCCCTTGACGGGTCCATGCTTCATCAGTGCCTGTCGGGCATACTCGGAACAAGTGGGAGTGAACCGGCACGACGGCGGTGTGAAGGGCGAGACACATCGCTGATAGAACAGGATGGGCAGGCACAAGAGCCACGCTATCGCCCTGAGCAACTGCTTGATGAGATGCGCCATGATGATGCTATGGTTGTGGTGGGGCAGCGCACTTCTCTGCTATATGGACAGCCGCCCTGCCATTTATTTTCCCTGCCAGTCTTTCCAGCAAGTCTCTCACACAGGTGTTCACCTGTGCTGTGGTTTTCAGGTCGCTGGTCATCCACATCAGCGCCATCACCATGCGTTTCTGCCCAGCCAACTGTAGTGCCCGCCACAACACCTGCTTGTTATGGCGATAGGCTTCGCGCAGCTGTCGCTTCACCCTATTGCGCTTCACGGCGTGCTTGAAGTAGCGTTTAGACACGCTCATCATCACCTGTACCGGAGGCTCGGCACCCGTTTCATCTACCATCATATACACCATCCTCACGGGATAAGCCACCATCGATTTGGCGTTGCCTCCCGAGAAGAGCATTTCCATCATTTTCTTGCTTACGAGATGCTCTTTCTTTCCAAACGAAAGTGGTGTATCGCTCATCAGAAGAGAGGGGTAGAGATTTAGTCTTCGTCGTGTTCCAAGAGGTAGTGCAACAGCGCTCCTGCCATAGAGGGATACTTCTCCGTGGGAGCCTCCAAGTCAAGTCTAAGTCCGGCATCCTTCACTGCCTTGGCTGTGGTGGGGCCGAAGGTGGCAATGGCAATATCGCCCTGCACGAAATCAGGGAAGTTCTTGGTGAGAGAGTTCACACCTGCAGGACTGAAGAACACGAGCATGTCGTAATCGAACGAATCTACCTCTTCGGGGGTGAAATCGTTGCTCACGGTGCGATACATCACACACTCTGTATGTGTGAGTTTCTTGGCATCGAGAAGATTCTTGATACTGTCGTTGTGCACATCGCTCATGGGCACCAAATATTTCTCTGTTTTGTGCTTCACCATGGTGGGAATCAGGTCATCCACCTTGCCCGTGTTGCCAAAGAACACCTTGCGCTTGCGATACTGCACATACTTCTGGATATAGAGGGCAATGGTCTCGGTGACGCAGAAATACTTCATTGTTTCGGGGATGGCGATACGCATCTCCTTTGCCAGTTTGAAATAGTTGTCAATGGCATGACGTGAGGTAAACACCACAGCAGTATGGTCGAGCAAATTGATTTTCTGCTGTCTGAACTCCTTGGGTGTGAGCCCCTCTACCTTGATAAAGGGACGGAACACCAGTTCTACTTCGCACTTATCCGCAATATCGTGATATGGCGACTTCTCGCTGGATGGTTTAGGTTGTGAGACCAGAATCTTCTTAATCATTATATCCTAACAGATGTCCTAATAGTTATAAATCAAAAATCTGCTCATCAAGAGCATCCCGCCCCATAGCAGGGCTAAGGGCACGACTTCGAGGGCGCAAAAGTACAAAAAAAACTGCAAAAAACTGCCTAATCTTTTGAAAAAGATGATGAAACACTTGTAAAATAGCAGTAATTTGACCACCATAAGAACACACAGCAGGTATATCCCCGCCTTATTGACGCTCAAGTTGAAAAACACCTGTAGCAATACGGCAGGTGCCACCAGTATGCCTCCAACGGCAAGGATAAAGAGTTGGGTTTTGAGCCACTGTGCCGTGAGCGTCCGCTCAAAGAAAACGCCATTGACAGCGGTCACCAGCAGGTATTTGAAAAACAGATGCCCCACCATCATGGCAAAGGCCATGCCCATGAGCAGATACTGGCGGGGATAGATGAGCATGTCGCCGTAGAGATGGGTGGCATACATATACTGAAACAAGGCAAGCAACAGCACGCCCTGTAACACCAACAATGTTTGAAAGCGCACCTCACTGGCCGTTTCATCTACATACTTTGGTCCGGAATGTACCACATAGAAGAAGTCCTTGATTTGCCTGGCAATGAAGCCGCTCGACACTTTTACTGCCACGGTAGTGAGCATAAAGCAGAGCAAAATCAGCAGGGTGATGCCGTTGTCGCCACGCAGGCGGTATGGAATGGCGCTCCCCTCCACCCCCAGCGATCTGCCGCTGACTTCGGGATGCAGCATGGTGTCGGCTGCAAGAAAGGTTTGCTGATAATACAGCGGCAGATGCAAGGTGTCACTGTTGGCAGGTACGGCCTTGAGGGTAGCTGGCACTGTGGCTACACTATCGGCAGAAGAGAGTATGATGCTGTCGTTGTTATGCACGTACCCTTATCCAATGCTAAATGCCTTCTTGATGTCCTCCACACGGTCCAGCTTCTCCCATGTGAAGAGCTCGACATCAAGAACCTTTGTCTCGTGATAACGACTGGTGAAGGTTTTCTTCACCACCTCGCACTTACGTCCCATGTGCCCATAGGCAGCCGTCTCCAGATACATGGGCTGGCGCAGTTTCAAGGTGCGCTCAATGGCTTTGGGACGCAAGTCGAACAGCTGTTCTATCTTCTCTGCTATCTCGCTGTCGCTCATCTTCACACGGCTCTTGCCATAGGTGTTCACGTAGATATTCATGGGTTTTGCCACTCCAATGGCATAGCTCACCTGCACCAGCATCTCGTCTGCCACCCCTGCTGCCACCATGTTCTTGGCAATATGGCGGGCAGCATAGGCTGCCGAGCGATCTACCTTGCTGGAATCCTTACCACTGAAGGCGCCACCTCCATGAGCACCCTTGCCACCGTAGGTATCCACAATAATCTTGCGACCGGTGAGACCCGTGTCACCATGAGGACCGCCAATCACAAACTTGCCCGTGGGATTGACGTAGTACTTGATGTCGCTATCAAACAGAGCCAACACCTCAGCAGAGTGAATCTGCTCTTTCACCCTTGGAATAAGGATATTGATTACATCTTCACGGATGCGTTGCTGCATGGCTTCATCGCTATCAAACTCATCGTGCTGGGTAGATACCACTATGGTGTCGATGCGCTCGGGCACACCAGCATCACTATACTGCACAGTGACCTGACTCTTGGAGTCGGGACGCAGATAGGTCATCACCTTGCCCTCTTTGCGTATCTGTGCCAGCGTGCTCATCAGCAGATGAGCCAAGTCGAGCGACACGGGCATCAGATTTTCTGTCTCATTGCAAGCATAGCCAAACATCATACCCTGGTCGCCGGCGCCCTGCTCCTCGTCGTTGCCATTGTCCACGCCGCGGTTGATATCATCACTCTGCTCGTGAATGGCACTGAGAATACCGCATGAGTTGCCGTCGAACTGATACTCTGCCTTGGTATATCCTATTTTCTTGATGGTGTTGCGGGCTATCGTCTGCAGATCGATATAAGCATTGCTGTGCACCTCGCCCATAATCACTACCTGACCTGTGGTGACAAACGTTTCGCAAGCCACACGGGCACGCTCGTCATAAGCCAAAAACTGGTCGAGGATGGCATCGCTAATCTGGTCGGCCACCTTATCGGGATGCCCCTCTGAAACAGACTCTGAAGAAAAGAAATAAGACATTGCTCTCTGCTTGTTTGAATTGTTATAATGTATAGATGTGCCATCGCTATGAACCACAGGCACAACCATTCCTATATGGCGGGTGCAAAGTTAGCGCAACTTAGGGACTTGGCAAAATAAAATACACATTATCTTTTCTTTATCTCACAGAATTTCTGTAAGTTTGCAACAAATATAAGAACCTAATGGAGCATACTGAAACATTCGACTCGCTGCTGCATGGCAGACGCCCGCAGCAGGAGAGACCCATAGTGGCATTGGCGTGTCCGCACGACAGCCATACGGAGTATGTGGTTTGTCGTGCCCTGCATGAGGAGCTTTGCCGCTTCGTTCTCACGGCATACAGCAGTTTGAGTGCACCGCTACAACAGGCCATTGACGCTCATCCGGGATGCGTGGAAACAGTGATGTGCCACAATGCACAAGAGGCGGCACAGACGGCTGTGGCACTGGTGCGCAGCCACCGTGCCCAGGTGCTGATGAAGGGGATGGTGAATACCGATGTGCTGTTGCGTGCCGTGTTAGACAAGCAGCAGGGACTGCTCTCGCCGGGTAGCGTGATGGCACACCTCACAGTGATGCAGATACCCGGTTGGAACCGACTGCTGATGTTTGCCGATGCCGCTGTGCTGCCCGAACCCACCCTGCCGCAATTAGATGCCCTGGTGGGATATATGGCAGACCATCTGCGACGCTTTGGCAGGGAGGTGCCACGCATAGCACTCACCAACTGCAACGAGAAGGTGAACCCCAAGTTTCCACACACCCTGCACTACGAGCAAATCAAGCAGAGGGCAGCAGAGGGCAGGTATGGCAAAGTGGTGATAGACGGTCCTATGGACGTAAAAACCGCCTTGGATGCCAATGCCGCAGCTTACAAGCACATAGCCTCGCCCATAGAGGGGAGCGCCGATGCACTGGTGTTTCCCAACATACAGGCGGGCAACACCTTCTACAAAACACTGTCGTGCTTCTGCCATGCCATTCCCGCAGGATGGCTGGTGGGCACCGAAGCCCCCGTGGTGGTGACCTCACGGGCCGATAGTGAGGAGTCGAAATATTACAGTCTTGCCCTTGCCTGCCTATGAAGATACTGATTATCAACCCCGGTTCCACATCCACCAAACTGGCGGTGTATCAAGACACGAACCCCGTATGGATGTCGGGTGCACACCACTCGCAGACTGATTTGGCTGCCTTTCACCACAGCACAGAGCAATACCAATTCCGCATGGATTTTATCCGCAAACGTCTGCACGACGGGGAGATGCCCATCGCCTTTGATGCCGTGATAGCACGTGGCGGACTGCTGAAGCCGCTTCGTGGAGGGGTGTATAGGGTGAACGAGAAGATGAAGCACGACCTGATACACGCCGAGATGGACCACGCCTGCAACCTGGGGGCACTGCTGGCAGATGAGCTGGCCAAAGAATGTGGCTGCCCTGCCTTCATCGCCGACCCCGTGGTGGTGGATGAGATGTGCAACGAGGCTCGCTACACGGGCATACCAGAGATAAAGAGAAAGTCGGTGTTTCATGCACTCAACAGCAAGGCGGTGTCAAGACAATATGCTGCCAGCATACAGAAACGCTATGAGGACATCGACCTCATCGTGGCTCATCTGGGTGGAGGTATATCTGTCAGCGCCCACTGCCACGGACAGGTGATTGACGTAAACAACGCGCTGGATGGCGAGGGCCCCTTCTCTACCGAGCGTGCAGGAACGCTGCCCGCCGGACAGTTGGTGGATATGTGCTTCAGCGGGAAATACAGCAGCAAGCAGATTCACAAGATGATTCACGGAGCTGGAGGACTACTGGCCTACACGGGCACCAACGACATGATTACCATTGCTGCCGAAGCAGAACAGGGCAACGAGCCCTACCACTCTGCCCTGCGTGCCATGCTCTACACCGTGGCCAAGCAGATAGGTGCCATGCACGTGGCTCTCTGCGGCAAGGAGCATGCCATCATCCTCACTGGCGGCGTGGCACACAGCAACTACTGCGTGTCTCTGCTCACCGAGCGTATCTCTTTCTTAGCTCCCATAGTGGTGATGCCTGGAGAAAACGAGATAGGGTCGCTGGCATACAACGCATACAGCGTGCTCACAGGCAGACAACAGGCTGTGGAATATACATAAAGGCGGCTGCCATCAATTCCTCATAATAACAAGGTAAAAGGCCCTTGCCTGTTGAAGTGGCAAACTTTGGATGCAGCCAACAAGAGACAGAACAAATAAAGAAATCACATCAAAAGAAAACAACGCTTACAATGAAAAAACTATTGATTGCAACAGCAGCAGCCTTGGCATTATGTGCTTGCAGCAGCGAGAAGAAGTATCTTACCTATCAAGGCATTTCCATGGGTATTCCTGCAAAAGTGATGGAAGATTCTCTGGTGTCGCGTGGTTTGGCACTCGACACAGCAGTGAACGGGCAAATCATGCTTTACAAACCGGGCACAGCCATGCGTGTGGTGATAAATCATCAGAACAATGTCATCACCTCTATCCAGGAGTCCTATGAGGCCACCTATAACGACTCTACCCGCAATCTGTTTAAAGCCACCTACGACAGGTTCTTGGAAGAAATCAACGCTCATCCCGAGATGCCATTCAACTCGGAAGATCATAAAGAAGCACGCTTCCAAACCAAATACGGCATGGTGACTGTGCTGCTCGAAAACACCTACACCCCACAATACGGAGTGGTGTATGAAGTGAAGAGGGAAGAATCTTTTAAATGAAGAATGAAGAATGAAGAATCTTTTAAATGAAGAATGAAGAGTGAAGAATGAAGAATCTTTTAAATGAAGAGTGAAGAATCTTTTAAATGAAGAGTGAAGAATGAAGAATGAAGAATCTTTTAAATGAAGAGTGAAGAATGAAGAGTGAAGAATCTTTTAAATGAAGAGTGAAGAATGAAGAATCGAATCAATGCAGAACACAGTAATTCGTAATTCCAAATTCGTAATTCACCATTGGCGCAAGCCTATTCTTCATTCTTCATTCTTCACTCTTCATTTAAAGATTTAATCTTTCAGCGAATACGTCACGGTGGTCACTACCCTCACCTTCTTGATATAGGGAGTGTTAGAATCGCGGTCGTCGATAGAGAACTGACCTTGGTCGGCACTGATGATTTTGTTGAGAGTGCTCTTGCTGTTCTCAGCAAACTGGCGGGCAGTCTTCTCTGCATTGCCAATGGCCTCTTGCATCATCTGCGGTTTCATATCTGTAAACGACACGTATTCGTACTTCACGGGATTCTCATAACCGCCATCAACAATCGCCACGCCCTGTTTCAGCAGTTCACCCTGACGGGCGATGATGCTGCGCACCAGTTTCACTCGGCGTGAGGTTACGGTGATGATGGCAGTGATATTGTAACGATAGGAGCGCTGCTCACTGGAGTATCGCTCCGCGTTCATATCTATCACCACTGGTGCGTTTACATTGATTTCCTCTTGCCTGATTCCGTTTGCCGTCAGAAAGTCCTTGATGATTTTCTGTGTATGGGCTATACTGCTGTACAGTGCAGGCAGGTCATTGCCTATCTCCTTGTAGAGGATGGGCCAGGTCACCTTGTCGGCTTCCACTTCCTTTTCCGACAGTCCTTTAACCGTTACCTTACGGTCTTTGTTGGTAAAGTTGTCAATGCCGCCCTTGATGCACAGTCCTAAAACCACGATACTGAGCGCCACCAGCGCTGCCTGTATCACTCCACTTTTCTCTTTCATTGTTGTCTTCGCTTGATGATGATGGGGATAAAGATACACACATTTTTCTTAACCGCAAGAAATAGAGGCGGAGTTTATATTATTTTAAACCCATATCAGTCACCAAAACCCAAATGAACCACTAAAACCCAAATCATTTCTTTTAATCCAGTTCGGCTCACCGCCCTATGATGCGGTGCCTAAGCAGGCAAAAAGGAGTGCGCGTTCACTGAGCATTTTTTTAACAAAAAACTGGACCGAAAGGCTGTTTGCGCCTTTCGGTCCAACTTATATCGTTCATCCGTTTCTGCCAGTGGGGTGCGGCAGAATCAGTGTTTCTATCTTACTCGTTGGTCTCCTTAATCTTCTTGCCCATAGTGAGATAAGCCACAGGAGCAGCTACGAAGATAGAAGACAGGGTTCCGAATATCACACCGAGAATCATTGCAAACGAGAAGCTGCGGATGCTGTTACCTCCAAGGATGAAGATACAGAGCAGCACTATCAGCGTGGTTACAGAGGTGTTGATGGTACGTGCCAAGGTTTGGTTGAGCGAACCATTGAAGATATCCTGACGGTCGCGCTTGCCATAAAGCTGGATGTTCTCACGCACACGGTCGAACACCACCACCTTGTCGTTGATAGAGTAACCAATCACAGTAAGGATGGCACCGATGAAGGTTTGGTCTATCTCGAGCGACATGGGCAACCATCCCCAGCATGCTGAGTAGATTCCGATGACAATCAAGGTGTCCAATCCCAAAGCAACCACAGAACCAATGGAGAATGCCACGTTGTGGAAGCGAATGAGGATATACACAAAGATGGCAAGCAGGGCAAAGAGCACACTGATGATGGCTCCGTAGGTAATATCCTTTGCCACAGAGGGACCCACCTTGGTACTGCTGATGATGGAACCGCCCTCACGCACATCGGGGTTCTTGAACGATTCCACGTTGGGCTGAGACACCAACTGAGCACCCTTCAAGGCGTTGTAGAGTATGGTTTCTGCCTTATCATCTACAGTAGGATCGTTCGATTCAATATCCCAGTTGGTAGAGATACGCACGGTTTTGCCGTCGGTACCCAAGGCAATAACGCTGGTGTTGGCAGGTTTGCCCTGGTTCTCGCCCATGGTATTCACAAAGCTGTTGGCCAGCACTTCACGCACATCCTCCACAGCCACTTCCTTGTCAAGAGTCACCACATAGTTTCTACCACCGGTGAAGTCGATACTCTTGCTCAAGCCACGCAAGCCGAGACAGCAGATGAAAGCCACTGCTGCAATGCCCCAGATGGTGAAGGTGCGACGGTAGGTTCCCATGAAGTTGAACTTGGTGTTCTGCATCATGTTGCGAGAGAACGAAGTGGTGAAGGTAAGCTTGCGCCACTTGTCTTTGGCCAGACGGTTTTCATAAACCAGACGGGTGAGGAACACTGCTGTAAAGAACGAGCAGCAGATACCTATGATCAATGTGGTGGCAAAACCACGGATAGGACCAGTTCCGAATACATACAGGATGACACCTGTGATGATAGAGGTGAGGTTAGAGTCGAAGATGGCAGAGAAGGCGTTAGAATAACCCTTGTTCAGCGCATCACGCACGTTCAGTCCGTTACGCAGCTCTTCCTTGGTACGCTCGTAGATAAGCACGTTGGCGTCCACTGCCATACCGAGCGAGAGCACGATACCAGCGATACCCGGCATGGTGAGCGCAGCCTGGAACGAGGTAAGAATACCCAAGGTGAAGAACAGGTTGAGCAACAGGGCACAATCTGCCACGATACCGGGCACCCAGTTGTAGAGCAGAATCATGAAGATGGCAAGCAGAACGAATGCCACGATAAATGAGATAAAGCCCTGCTGGATAGACTGAGCACCGAGCGACGGACCTACCACCTCTTCCTGCACGATGCGGGTAGGAGCCGGCATCTTACCAGAGTTCAAGGTATTGGCAAGGTCTTTGGTGTCTTCGATGGTAAAGTTACCAGTAATCTGCGAGTTACCTCCGGCAATCTCTCCGTTCACACGGGGTGCGCTATACACAGCGTCGTCGAGCACAATGGCTACGGCACGACCGATGTTCATCTTGGTGAGCTGTGCCCAGCGGCGAGCACCGTCAGAGTTCATCTGCATAGATACGCAGGGATGGTTCATCTGGTCGAACTCGTCCTTGGCAGAAGTAATCACATCACCCTCTAACGGAGCACGTCCAGAAGGCTCGGTCACCTTGATGGCATGCAGTTCAAACACATCACCCTTCTTGGAAGAGTCGTAGGGTTTGGCACTCCACAGCAGTTTGCAGTCGTTGGGGATGATGGCAGCAGCCACATCAGAGTGAAGGATGGCGTTGATGGCGGCAGTATCACGAGCCAGGGCAAAGCCCACGGTGCTCAGCGACTGTCCCTGCACCACCTGCAGCATGGAAATCAGCGGATGCAGGCTCTTCATCTCTGCCTCTTGTGCAGCAGCATCAAGAGCAGCCTTCTTGTTGTCTTTCTTTGCAGCGATAGCAGCAGCCAGTCCCTCCTTGACAGGAGCGGCAGCAGCGGTATCGGCAGCCACAGAGTCGTTGGCAGCCACAGCGGTGCTGTCGGCATTGCCACCCATAGCGGCACACTTGGTGTCCAGGCGAATCAGCGCAGGCACTATCTCCTGACTGTTGTAGGTCTCCCAGAACTCCAGGTTGGCACTACCCTGCAGCAACTTACGCACGCGCTCGGGCTCTTTGATACCAGGCATTTCCACCATGATACGACCGTCGCGTCCTTCCAGCTTCTGGATATTGGGCTGCACCACGCCAAACTTGTCAATACGGTTGCGCACCACATTGAACGAGTTGTCAACGGCGCTCTGCACCTCTGCACGCAATGCGCTCTCCACCTCTGCATCGGTGCTCTGTGTGCTCACCTTGCCCTTCATCTGCTGGGTGGCAAACACCTCTGCCAGGCGATGGCCAGGTGCATTCTGCTTATAATACTTGATAAAGAGCGAAATGAAGTCAGACTGGCTGGTCTCTTCCTCTTTCTTTGCCTGCTCCATGGATTTGGTGAAGGCTGCATCTTTCTTGTGGTCGGCAAGTACAGCCACCACATCGGGCACAGACACCTCAAGGATAACGTTCATACCGCCCTTCAGGTCGAGTCCAAGTCCGATCTTCATCTCACGGCACTGCTTGTAGGTGTACATGCCAAAGAAATACACTTTCTCGTTCATAATAGAGTCGATGTATTCCCTTCCTGCCTCTTCGCCCATGGCAGCCGCCTTGTTATCGTGGTGACTGGTCACGAAGGAGAAAGACAAGTAGAACACGCATATCAGCACAAGCGCCCATGCGACTAACTTAACAATTCCTTTGTTTTGCATTGTGATAATTATGTTATTTTTTTGATTATTGTTTCTCCATGTTGCATTTCAGCCTGCAAATATAGTTATTTTTTTACACAACGACGAATTTAAGGCTTATTTTCTTGTTTTTTTGGTCTCTTCGCTCTGCAATTTCAGCCAGCAGATGATGGGATAGTGGTCAGACGCGTCTATTTTATTGTCTATCTTGCAGTTATAGGGCTTAAAGTGAGAGGAACACAAAACATTGTCGATACGCACGTAAAATCCTTTTTGGTTGTACGACCATCCCATGCCCTTGGCTGTGCTCACATAGCAGTCGGTAAGACCTTGGGCAATGGTGCGACGGGCGTAGGAGATGGGATTGTCGTTGAAATCGCCACAAACGATGATGGGATAATCACTGTATCGCCTGATAAAAGCTGCCACCGAATCGGCCTGTGGAGCTCTGATAACGGCAGCATCGGTAAGCTTGTCTATCAGCAGCCTCGACTGCATCTTGGCTTGCTCTTTCGACACATCTCCCTTGAGAAGTTCCTGATAGCCCTCGCGCTCCAGCATCGAAAGGTGGTTGCTCTCCAAATGGTTGTTGACTACAATGATGGTGTCGCTGCCCTTTTGCAGAAAATAAGCCATGCTCATGTTGGCGAGCGAAGGATAGTTGATACGCTCACGGCGCAGGATGGGATAGCGTGAATACAGTCCCAGAGCATTGCCGGCAGTGGGCACACTTACCATCAGTGTGTCGCAATAGGGATAGAGTTTGCTCCATTCGGCTCGGGTGTCGTGGGTGTGGCACATGTCTTCTTGCACACACACGATATCGGCATTGCACTGCTTTGCATAGTTGATGATGGTGTCGAAGCAGTCGGTATAGCGTGGCGCACCGGTGTATGCCTGCACGTTGTACGAGAGCAACTTGATACAGTCGTGCGGAATACTGTCGGGAGCACTATTATATGGAACGTACACGCGTATGGAGGGGATGGCAAGCAGGTAGCCCACAAAGGTGATGAGGATGTAGCGCCGCTTGAAGATGGCCCAGAATATCACAAAGCACATGCTGAGGAGCAGCATCACGGGGAAGCCCAGTCCCAACACCGACAGCAGCGCATGGGCAGTGGGATTGAAATGGTCGCTGTATGCCGTTAGCAGCATCAGCAACACCACACAGACATTGGCACCTGCCACGATGTTGACAGTGATGGATTGGAGTTGTTTTATCATCGTTCCTGCCTTGAATATCGTGCCGTGTGCCTCTACTCCTTGGTACTGTCAAAGAGTTCACGCTTCTCTTCCTTGGTCAGACTGTCATAGCCCGAGCGCCTTATCTTGTCGAGAATCTCGTCTATTCTCTCCTGATTGGCTCTTTTGCGTGCATTGTATTCCCAGTCTTTGTTCTCATGCTGTGGCTGTTCCACCTTCATCTGGGCCTGGTGCTCCCTTTTCATCTTGTCAAAGCGCTGCTTCATACCATTGAAGAAGTCATGTCCCACAGCAGCATCAAAGTTTCCGGGATGCCTGCGCCAGTAGCGTATCAGCAAAAATCCGCACAGCATACCTCCAAGATGTGCTGTGTGTGCCACTCCGTCGCCGGGACTGGTAATGGCAGAGAAAGCCTCGACAGCCACATAGAACATCACAAACCACTTGGCCTTGATGGGCACGGGCAGGGGAAAGATAAAGATGCGGTTGTCGGGGAAGAGCATACCAAAGGCCAGCAACACGCTATACACGGCACCCGACGCTCCGATGGTGGTCCAGGTATTGAGTTCTCCGCCATACACATGAGCCACCTCCAGGGCCTGCATCAGTCCGATAAAGGGATTGCTGTCTTGCAGCACCAGCATAAAATGAACCAACTGCGCTCCCTCTTGCATCAGTCCGGCAAAGATACCGCACACAAGGTAATAGAACAAGAAGCGTCGGGGTCCCCACACGTTCTCTATCACTCCGCCAAACATCCACAGGGCAAACATGTTGAAAAACAGATGAGTAAAGCCCGAATGGAGAAACTGGTAAGTGACAAACTGATACAGGGCAAAGTCTGGAGCCAAGAAGAAATGCAGGCCGCCTATAGACGACAGGTAAACCCCACGGGCCTCAAACACCCACGAAGCCACAAAAAACAAGAGGTTTATTATCAGCAGGTTCTTTGTTATAACGGGTATCCTAAACATCTTTCGTTGCTTTATCGTTGAACAGTATTCATCTACAATTGGTTGGCAAAAGTACGAAAAATAATCCTCAATCCACCGTAAAACGAGGTCTCAGACACTATTTTTGCTTAAAAATGAGTTTTTTTTTCATTTTTTGTTTGTTATTCTGAATGTTTAGCGTATATTTGCCAAGTAAATCAAACATTTACGCACTTCAGGAAGTATTGGAAAAAACACTCTAAAACAATAACCATTTTAACACATCTATTTTTATGAACAAGACAGAATTAATCGAGAAGATTGCAGCTGGATCCGGTTTGTCAAAGGCAGATGCCAAGAAGGCACTTGACGCTACTGTTGCTGCTGTGAAAGACGCACTCGTGGCAGGTGACAAGATTGCATTGGTAGGCTTTGGCACATTCAGCGTTGCTGAGCGCCCCGCCCGCGAAGGTATCAACCCTGCAACCAAAGAAAAAATCACCATCGCTGCCAAGAAGGTTGCTAAATTCAAGGCTGGTGCTGAATTGGCTGATGCTTTAAACTAATCGCTCTGAAAAGAGGCGAATAAACGCATTGGGGTGCTTTCCACAGAGAAAGCACCCCATTTTTATGGAAACAGGTGTCTGCTACCGTGTCAATGACAATGTCGGTTGCCACACCTCCTTCAACAAGCTCATACAGCCGATACTTATGGGTTTCCAAAATTTTTGCAATCCCTGTATCTCTCATCTCATTCTCTGTGATATGGCCTTCACCCCTATAACTCCTCATTCATCATTCAACATTCGCAATTCTCTTCTTCCTTTTATAGCAGTCCTTGAAGTTGCAGAGACCACAAGTGTATTCCAGTTTGCGCACCTTCTGCCCCACGCCAATGATGCCGCTGACCGACTTGACAGGCTGCATCAAACTGGAAGGAGAGAGACTGACACCGCAGGGAGTGAGACTACCAAAAAGGGGGAAAAGGAGTTGCTGCTGAGACACATCCCACCCACAATAGCCCGGTGAGAAGCGATTGGTGTGCTGCCATCCGTAGGGTTTTATCTGTTGCTGCAAACTTTCTTCCATACAGTCGGCGGCTTTCTCGGCTATCACACTGCCTATGGCATCGGCAATAAAGATTTTCACCATATCGCCCTGCTGCTTCAACTGCTGCTGAAACGCCTCGTACTCACTGCCTGCCGTGGCCACGAAAAGGGCATAGGCACCTGCACCACGCAACTGTGCACCGATGATTCTGCCTATCAAGAAGTCCTTGCCCATCACCTGCAGGGTATGTCTGTCTGCCAAGGGGGTGCCTTTGGTGATGAAATAGCAGAAGCGTGCCTTGAGAATGGTGCGTATCTGCCCCACCAATGCCTGCACCTCTGTCTGCACATCCTCGCCAGGCACCTTACTGCCATAGCCCATCTGCTGATATATCTCAGAAAGGCTGATGTTCAGTTGGTCGTAGGTCAGTGTGGATTGATACATGCGCTTGATGAGGACTGAGAGGTTCTCTTATCTTCTGTTTCCCCTTTCCACAGCACGGAAGAAAGCGTCGATATTCTGCAGGGGGGCATGTGGTGGAGTGTCACAGCCACTGGATATCACAAAGTTGGGATAATCCTTCATGCGCTCCATCAGTTGCAGGGTGGCTTGCTCCATCTGCTGCGGAGTGGCATCCTTGAACATTGCCACAGGGTCGAGATTGCCCATGGCAAGGGCAGTGGAAGGCACTTCGGCAGTCACTTGTCGCATGTCACACTTATTGCCAAAGTGGTAGGCGTCGGCACCTGTTGCCACCATAGCCTGGGTGCAGTGCCCTGTGTTACCGCAGTTGTGCAGCACCACGGTAAACCATTCGTCCTGCAGTTGCTCCACAATGCGCTTCACGTATATAGAAGAAAAAGTGAGACAATCGTCGTTAGAGAGCAATCCCGCAGCAGGTTCTGCCATCACCACTCCATTGACACCCGTTTGCTTCAGGGCATCACAATATTTCAGAATAAACTGCGTACATTTGTCGAGCAACAGGTGGGCAGCATCAGGGTTCTCATAGATAAGCATCATGATGGCCGACATATCATACAGTCTGCCTGCCAAGGAGAACGGTCCGATACATCCTCCCAGCACGGGCTTGGTGGCAATATTGGTGGCAGCCAGCAGGTTTGCCTTGAGATAGGCAGGCACACGCCCCTTGTGGAGCGATGGCACCTGGAGCGCCTCTATATCTTGCGGTGTATTGAGCAGATGACCCACCACGGCAGGCACGGCATCGGGTTCAAAGGCTATTTTCGCCCCAAAAGCCTCTGCCTCTACCGTAAGATCCATAATCACGGTGGCAGCATCCGTGGGATAAGCCTCAGCCAGTGCCTTGATACACTGATAGTGTGCCTCACCGTCAGACACTGCGTCGATAACCTTACACCCCGTCATGTCTATACCGGGATGCGTCATAATGGGAACAGCTGCCACCCGTCCTCCGTTTATCAGGTTGGCAGCCCATTGCTTCATGTTGATTTTCATAGCTATTGTTTGCGTTGCATACGCATCTTCTTCCAGCGCTCTTTCGCCAGCTTCTGCATGTCAATTACCTCGTCGTTCTCATCCACAATCTCCACGCCCAACATGGTTTCTATCACATCCTCCATGGTCACGATGCCTCTCATGCAGCCATATTCGTCGGTAATCACCGAGATGTGCTCTTTCTTATCGAGCATCTGCTCCCAGATATCCGACACGGGTGTGTCTTCCATAAACGAGAGTATGGGGCGAATGATGTCCGCCAGTCTCACATAGAACTTATCCTCTGCCAGTTTCTCCAGCACCTCGGCACGCAGGATATAGCCCGTGATATAGTCTTTGTTGTCTTTATACACGGGGATGCGCGAATAGGTGAGTTCGCTGTCGGTATCTATCTCCTTCAGTGTTTTGCTCTCGGGAGCCGACTCCACCACCAGATTGGGGGTCATAATCTCCTCTGCCCTGACGTTGACCAGCTTGATGAAGTTCTGAATTATCTTGTTCTCCTTGGGCTCAAACACGCCCTCCTCGGCTCCCACCGTCACCATGGCAGACACCTCTTCCCTGCTCACCGACACCTGCTGTGCCTTGGAAGAGAAGATGCGGGTGATGAGTTCTGAGAGCAGCACCAGCGGATAGGTTATCCATATCAGCACACGGATGGTCTTGGCAGCGGGGATGGCAAGGCTACGCCAGTAGGAGGCGCCAATGGTTTTGGGAATAATCTCGCTCACCACCAAGATAAGCAGTGTGAGGATGGCTGATATCACGCCAAAATACTCTGCGCCAAACACCTTTGCCGATTCCGAGCCCACGCCGGCAGCACCAATGGTGTGTGCAATGGTGTTGAGCGACAGGATGGCAGCCACCGGTCTGTCCACGTTATTCTTATAGTCGTGCAGCAATGCGCCCGTCTTATGCCCCTGTTCCTCGAGCATGGTGGAATATGAAATGGGAGTGGAAAGCAATACTGCCTCCAAAATAGAGCACAGAAAGGAGATGCCCAGGGCACCGAAAAGATATATTAAAATGAGAGCCATATTTGACTAATGCAACTTTAATTCTGCAAAGGTACGCAAAAAACTATGACACAAAGGCAGTTGCAACATTCTATTAACATTTATTCAACAATTCATAGATTTCCACCACCCTTTTGTCACAAGAATGTAATATTTAGCCCTGCTCCACCCTGCCCCACAGGTTCACGCTGTTGCTGCCGTTCCACACCACTTCGCCTCTCCACAAGCACAGCCCCCTTGCCCTGCTGTTGCCGGGTCATTAGCCCACCTATTGCCAAATATCTGTAACATCTTTCATCCCAATCATTTATCTCAACAAAAGCACAAATACCTTTTGTAAATCCTGTAATTTGGCACGAAAATCATAGGGAATTTGGCAGCAATTTATTCAGGTAGGTTCTATAAATTAGCTTTGATGGGATTTTGTTCTATCTTCGAGCAGATTTATTTGTAAGGTCGCAGCAGCATAGCGAGCTATGGTGCAAGGACTTACGAATAAAGATACCGAAGAGAGGGCAAAAGACCGCAAAGGTAATTCAAAAAAAGAATTGTAATTCATAGAACCTACCTTCAGCTAAATGGCAAAAAAAAGACAACTCATACAACCACGACAAACCATCACACCAAACCAAAAAGTTGTTTCCTGTTGTCCCTGTTGTCGTCAAAGAAAAATCGATGAAGGGCTGAACTTCAACATAAAAATTATGTTAAACCAATGGGGTTTCCATGCCTTAAATGTTAAACTGCATATTTATGCAATTTCGTTCTGAGCCACTTTTTTCTCGCTGCGGCCTATAATGAAGCCCAGAGGGAGATCGTGCGTTAGAACGAAAATCTCGAAATGCAC
>SAMEA3663028__coassemble_149_pt1 | contig 31471 bp, 18 predicted proteins | sample SAMEA3663028__metabat2_low_PE_038 | metagenome-assembled genome bin SAMEA3663028 (sample SAMEA3663028) | pig gut metagenome | biome: pig gut; feature: pig-associated habitat; material: faeces | place: France | collected 2012 | reverse complement strand
CTCTTCCTTCTGCTCTTCCTTCTGCTCTTCCTTCTGCTCTTCCCTCTGCTCTTCCTTCCATTTTAGCAGTATCAAGCACATCGTTTTGCACCATGATGTCGTCCACGTGGGCGTCGTATGCGCGTCGCTCTTTGTCGGTCATGGTCATATACAGCAGTCGCTCTTTGGCCTCTCTCAGTCCGGGAGTGGAGGTATTGTCCTTGATGCGGTTGTTCTTCAGATAGTCCAGCCATTCTTCGATGGGTGTGGTGGCAACATCGTTAAACTCATTGACGCGTATGATGTAATATTCCGGGAAAACATCGGCGGGAGCCTTCATCTTTATTTCGTTGGCTTCTTTGGAGTTCACCTCCAATGTGTCTCCAGTATGCACTCCGGTGAACACTGTTCTGCCGTGGTATAGGTAGTCGTTGCCCTTGCCCAAGTCGAAATAAACGATGTTGATAGAGTACACCTTCTTCACCTTGTCGTATTTGTTGCCGATTTCGATGTGTTCGGTAATGGCCTTCGACACTCCGTAGAGCATACGTTGCAGGTAATAGAGTTGTCGGGTGAGTTGCACCTCTACAATGATGATATCTCCCTTGTCGTTTTTTGCCTTGATATCTACCCTGTTGAATTTGTCGGCGGCACTTTCTTGGTTGCCTTCGCTTTCTAGAATCTCCACTATCTTCACCTGTTCACCAGTCATCACGGTAATCAGTCCTTCCAGTACGGCAAAGTTGGCTTTGTCGCGCAGCATGCGCTTCACTGCCCAGTCAAATCTGATATACTTGTTGCTCACTTCCATATTGTTCCAGGGTTTAGTTGTACGTTTCTGTCTTCTCCTCTTTCTTCTGCAGAAGATGTGGGGAGGTGTGTTCCACCTCTTTTGCAAAGTTAATCAGTTTCTCCGAAACTTGCAATCATCATCTAATAATTTTGTGCAGGACAGTGGTCTCATTCACCAACCATTGTGATGCTTATTGCATACCCGAAAGGTTGAACAATTTATCCAATGTATAGGTGACATAGTCTATGGGTGAGGCCTTGTATATTTTAGGGAATTGTTGGCGCAGTGTTTCCTTGTCTGGGTATTGTGATTTGTTGAGTCTTTTGCTTTGTCTGCCTCTAAGACAGCGCCATTGGTAGTTGTTAAGTTGCAGTGTTTGTGCCACATATTGCTGTATGGCGCATATCTCTGCCAGATCGGCCTTCTGCAGTGCTTCGTTGCTCACCTTATTGGCGTGTTGCCGGAAGCTGTTGAGTTTCTGTGGCACTTCGCATATCTTGCCTTGTCTTGCGATATCGAACCAAAAGAGCCAGTCGCCAGAATGTCTGTACTGCATGAACTGCGGATTGACATTTGCGGCACACTCTTTTCTGAACACCACCATTGAGGCATTGTACATGAGGTTTTTAAACATCATGCGTTGCAGGCAGAATGGCCTACTATCGTAAACACCTGGAGCGCAAAAGCGTTTGGTTTCGTCCCATGAGTAGGGCAGTGGCTTACCATGTTCGTCAATCATGGTGCTCCACGAAAAAGCCATGACAGCATCAGGTGTCTTGATAAGAGGTTCCATCAGTGCGGTCAGAAAGTTGGTATGTGCCACATCATCGCTTTCGGCAATCCATACATATTCCCCCTGTGCCTGTGCCAGTCCCTTCTGCCATTGCAAGAAGGTGCTGCCCGAGTTTTCTTTGTTAATAATAACGTGGCTCACATGTTTGTGTTGAGCATAGCTTTGCATTATCCCTGCACTCTCGTCTCTCGAGGCGTCGTCGAGCATGATGATCTCAAAGCAGGGGTATGTCTGTCCCAGCACACTCTCTATGCGCTCTTGTAAGAAGGGAGCATGGTTATAGCCTGGGATGATGACGGAAACGAGGGGAAGGGAGTTCATAGCAGTGATTTACGGATATGGAGTAAAGAAGTAATTGTTCCAAAACAGAATGATTCTATGCCAAATAAACTTGATCTTTATTTTGTTTTTATTTCTGGCATTGTCGTTGGAGTGAAGATATTTGTTGAGATGGTACCTTGCCTCTTTAAATGACAATGCCTTGTGTATCATTCGCTTGGTGAAAGCAAAGTCGCCCGGTTTATTATATTCTTTGTGAATCTTGCTTGCCAGTTCATGGATTGCATGGATGGTGGAGTCTAATGAAGTGCTTTTTTCTAAAAGTTCGTCACAAGTGTTCACGTGCGAAGATGTAGCAAGTGACATAGGGATGTAAGAGATATATTCAGAAAAAAGGAAGTAGAATACAAATGCCTCGTCGGAAGAGATGATTTGTTGACTGTTGTCAACAAGATGATTCACCTCTTTCCTTGAAATCATGATAGAACATATAGGAACGAGCATCAATCCTTTTGCAAGGAGTTGATGATTAACTAGTTGCCATGGATGTTTCAGGGAGTCATATACACTGTTCAGTTGTGCCAAAATGAATGGATTGTTTTTTTGTTCAGAAGACACTGTACACTTGTTTACAACTACAGAGATGTCACCGTTGCTTTTAAGAAATTCATCTCTTTTTTCAAAGCAATGTTTGTCTAAACAGTCACCTGCGTGGAGCAAGGTAATGTATTGTCCCGTGGTGTGGTGTATGCAGTGTTTTAGAACATTACCAATGGATTCCTTCTTGTTTTCTATAAATTTAATTTGTCTATGTAATTTTTTGTCGATAGACAATTGTTCAATGAAGGAGTTCAAGTGGTGTTGGAGTTCAGTGGGAGCCAAAGCAATGATTTCTATATACCTGTAGGTTTGATTGATGACTGAAGCAATGGTTTGTTTCATATCTTCAAGATTGTTTTCGTACAATATGATGGCACTGATTAGAGGTACGGTAATCTCCCTACATTGCTTGTTCATCAGATCGAGCTTCTTTGCAAAGCCATCAGAATTTTTCTTATTGTTGTATGAGGTGGCGTGCATGCGCCATTTGGTCAGTTTTTCTGGAATGTGGTATAGTTCGTTGTGGCTCAGCACTTGTCGGTATATCCAGATATCGAGCCAGGCGGGAACGGTTGCCTTGAAGTTAACTTGGTGTAGTTCATCTGCACTGAACATCACACACGAAAAGGTGGGAATAGGATTAAGATATTGATATTCATCAAGGCTTATCACGTTTCTTCCCTCTTTCAGTTTGCTGTTGATAGTGTCAAAATAATCTTTTTTCTCTTCTATCACTTGTTCGTTTCCAAATAGGAGAATGCCATTGGATATAATTTTTACATCTGGATGCTGTTTGATAATCTGCATCTTTTTTTCCAGATATGTGGGCATCCATAGGTCATCGCTTTCCAAAAATGCGATGTAATCTCCATGTGATTGCTCAATGCCCAACTGTACTGTGGCGGGTAGTCCTCTGTTTTCATTGTTGGGGTGCGTGAACAGTTTCACATTGTGATGTTGCGAAACATATTCCTTTATCACAGACACGCTATTGTCTTTAGAACCATCGTCAACTACAATGACTTCAAAATTCGTGTACGTCTGGCATAGGATAGAATCTATGGCTTCCTTGATAAGATCCTGATAATTGTAGCTTGCTACAACAACGCTGACAAGAGGTGTGTTTAGATTCTGTTCTTTCATGGGTTATTTCACAGGGAATGATTGTTGGTATCGTGTTTGCCTGTTTTCATAGAATACAACCTCAAAGTGCAAGGAAAAGGCATATCAGCAATACTGCAATGATGGCATACAAAACCAGGATGAGTCTTCTTTTTCTTGTCAGCTTTTTGGAAAGGCGTTTGATGTTTTTTTCATAGTTTGCCGGATTTAATCTTTCAAGTTCTTCTCTCTGTTTTCGGATATATTTAGCCATCGGCATACGTTCTTTCCCTAACAGTTCAGTCAGCATCCTTTCATATTCTTTATTGCAACCTTCTGTGTCATAATAGCTTATGCCATCTAAAGCAAAGTCGCAAACAAAATAATCAATGTAATGAAAAGTGCGATTTTCAAGTTTAAACGAGAGCCATTTTTCCCAATCGCCAAATATTCTGTAGCTTGTGTTATACGGACTCTTCTGTATCAATGCTGTTTTTACAAACATTGCTTGATGGCAAATGTTATCGGCAATTAAGAAAAAGAACGACATGTCTTTAGGAGATAATCGTTCTCCTTTTTTGCCGTCTTCAAATACCTGTATCCAGTTGCCATACACCACATCTGCCGTGGGATGGCTGTTGACCATTATTTCCAGCACGTGTTCGTCGTGGAATTTATCGTTGGCGTTCATAAATATGCAGTAATTGCCTGTGGCTTTCTGTGCTCCTTTGTTTTGCGCATCATATACTCCTTTGTCTTTCTCAGAACACCAATAGCTCATTTCTTCTTGATGGTCTTGAAGAAACTCTTTTGTGCCATCACTGCTCCCGCCGTCAATAACAATCCATTCCCAGTCTTTCCATGTTTGGCAAAGAATGCTGTCACGGGTCTTTTTCAGTCCTTGAAGGTCATTCAAACAGATGGTAACGATAGAAATTTTCATTGTAGTTTTCTTAATGGTTTTATAATCCAAGACGCCACTTTGTGCTTCGTTATTTTCCTGTTAGGGTCCTCTAATTCCATGTCATCGTACCAATTCAAGAAGTCCCATAATATGTGGTTGATGTGTTCTCGCAACCATCCTTTCCTTTTGTATAGAACACCATTTTTCTCTCTTAATGCCAAGAAAAGATGATTCTTGTATCTTCGATAGGTCCTGTGTCCAAGGTCTCTGTGATGGTAAGCTACTTCCACTTCTGTAGATGGTAAGAAAATGGCTCCTTCCAGTTGTTTAGCAAGCAGAGAAAATACGGATTGGTCGTGTCTGTTCTCTTGAAAATTGGCTGGATTGGGGGAAATGGATGGTGAGTCGTCTGTCAGGTGGAAGTTGTTTAATGTGATATCACGCCAATCATGTGCAAATTGAACAGAGATGGGGTTCTTTCTAATTAGCCATACACCACTCATTACTTGTTCTGATTTCAGAATCTTTTGGTTGTTCCTTACTTTCATGTAGTCCAGCAGGTCGCCTTTGCACCAATCCTCTTCTATGTATCCGTTATAAAAGGCCACCAAGCCACAGGAAGATTTTTTTACATTATCAATATACCATTCAAATTTCTCTTTTTGATAGGTGTTTATTCCGCAGCCAGCATCAAGATAAACTACAATGTCGTTGTCTTGTAGTTGGTCAAGCATACGGCAGAGGAAATATGATTTCCATATCCAATAGCCATAGCCTCGTTTATAGGTTTCCATGATGTGGTGGTACTTCTCCCAAAAAACCTTATCAAAATCATTCTCTGTAAAAGCGTGTATCTCGTCGAAGAATTGGCTTTCTTCGGCCTCTGCTTTTAATCGCTCAAGTCCTTTGATATAGGTTTTATTTGCAAACGACAACAATACAATCTTACTCATTCCTTAGATTTTGTGCGATAGTTTATATCTTGTGTTTTAAGGTAGGTTCTATGAATTACAATTCTTTTTTTGAATTACCTTTGCGGTTTTTTGCCCTCTCTTCGGTATCTTTATTTGTAAGTCCTTGCGCTATAGCTCGCTATGCTGCTGCGACCTTACAAATAAATCTGCTCGAAGATAGAACAAAATCCCATCAAAGCTAATTTATAGAACCTACCTTAATTAAGTTCCCCCATCTTTCACTCTGCAATAGTGTGTTTGTTGCAGTCAAAGTTGATGCCTACTTTCACGATGGGCAGGTGGGTGAGGGCGAAGCATGCCTACGGGCAGTCGTTTCAGTTGTTTCCTTTCCATCCTTTCAGGTATTTTGCTTTGTTTTTTCTTTCTCCCGTATCTTTTTCCTTACAGCTGTTGCATGTCGTAGAGTCGCTTGTAATAGCCGTTTTTCTCTATCAGTTCGTCATGCTGTCCGCGTTCCACTATCTCTCCCTCGTAGAGCACAAATATCTCGTCGGCGTTTTTGATGGTAGAGAGTCGGTGTGCTATGGCGATGGTGGTGCGGCTCTTCATCAGTCGTTCCAGAGCCTCTTGCACCAGTCGTTCCGATTCTGTGTCGAGTGCCGATGTGGCTTCGTCGAGAATCAGTATGGGTGGGTTTTTCAGTATGGCACGTGCTATGCTCACGCGTTGTCTCTGTCCGCCGGAGAGTCGTCCGCCTCGGTCGCCTATCATGGTGTCGTATCCGTTTTCTGATTCCATGATAAAGTCGTGTGCATTGGCTATCTTTGCCGCCTCAATCACCTGTTCCATGGTGGCGTTGTCCACACCAAAGGTGATGTTGTTGTAGAAGGTGTCGTTAAACAGAATTGCCTCCTGGTTCACGTTGCCTATCAGTTGTCTCAGGTCAGAGATGCCCACATGTCTCACGTCTTTGCCGTCTATCAGTATCTGTCCGTCGCTCACGTCGTGGTAGCGTGGTATAAGGTCCACCAGTGTTGATTTTCCCGAGCCCGACTGTCCCACCAGTGCTATGGTTTTGCCTTTGGGCACGGTCAGGTTGATATGCTTCAGCACGTCTCTGCCCTCCACATAGTGGAACGACACGTTGCGCAGTTCCACCTGCTTCTCAAAGGCGTGCAGTTCTTTGGGTTGTGGCAGTTCCTTGATGGGGTTTTCTGCCTTGAGGATAAAGTCTATACGGTCCATCGAAGCCAGTCCCAGAGGAATTTGATAGGTGGCTCTCGACAGTTCTTTCAGCGGATTGATAACGCTGTAGAGTATCACCATGTAGAAGATGAAGGTAGAGGCATCTATAAGATTGGAGCCGTCGAGGATGAGCCAGCCGCCAAACCACAGTACCACCACGATGATGATGGTGCCCAGAAACTCCGACATGGGGTGTGCTGCATTCTGTCTCATCACCATGTCGTTCATGCCGCGTCTAAACTCGTCGTTGATAAACTTAAAGCGTTTCGACATCTTGCTCTCTGCTATAAATGCCTTGATGATGCGCAGTCCGCCCAGTGTCTCGTCCAGTTGGGCGATGATATCACCCCACTGTCCTTGCACCGATGCCGACTGGCTCTTCAGTTTTCTGCTCACCTTGCCCATCACCCAGGCGGCGCCCGGTGCCACGATAAGCACAAAGAGGGTCATCTGCCAACTCACTGTAAACAGGGTGATAAAGCACACCAGTATTGCCACGGGCTGGCGTATCAGCATGTCGATACTGCTGGTAATAGAGTTTTCCACGCACTGCACGTCGGCGCTCATACGTGCAATGATGTCGCCCTTTTTCTCTTCCGAGAAGAAGCTCAGGGGCAGTTTCAGCACTTTGTTATACAGTTGCACGCGTATGTCTCTCACTATACCTGTGCGCAGGGGCACCATGATGGCAGATGAGGCAAAGTAGCCCACTGTCTTGATGCCCGTCATCACTATCAGTGCCACACCCATAAACACCAGGGTGAGAAAGGCACCGTGGCTGTTTATCAAGTCTTGCACGTAGGCATATCCGTTGTTCACCACCAGGTCTTTGTTCAGCGAGGTCCAGGTCCATTCCTTGTAGGTATATACTGTCTGGTCTATCTTGAACAGGATGTTGAGGATGGGGATGAGCACTACGAATGAGAACACGTTCATCCATTGCGAGAAGATGTTGAGCACCACTGACCACACCAGATACATCCGGTAGGGCTTCAGGTAGCGTGCCATTACTTGCAGAAACTGTTTTAGCATAAAGTAAGTGTAAATTTTATCTTTTTCTGAATTAGAGTGTAGCGCAAGCATGTTGCTTGCAGGCGCCAATATACTAATTTACAAAGGTACAAGTTTCTTGTGGAAAGAACAAAAAAAAGGCAAAAAATGTCTTTCGTGGTGTTTAGACGAGAAAAATATGCCTACCTTTGCACACACGATTGCTCTTGCATGGGCGGGTGCCCTGTGGCAGCAGTAGTTATGCAAATCCATCGGTTATGAAGCAGCGCATCGTTTATCTTTTGTTGTTCTACTTGTCGGTACTCCTGATGTTTGTATTGCAGAAGTCGGCGTTTTTCCTTGCCTGTGCTCCTGCCTCTGCCAGTTATGGCTGGGCCGACTGGTGTGATGTGGTGCTCCACGGTATGTTGCTCGATGTGCCCACTGCGGGCTATCTCACGGTGCTCCCCCTGCTGGTGGTCATAGCCACGATATGGGTGCCTCGGCGTGGTTCGTTGCGCCTGCGTCGCTGGCTCACCCCCTACTATGCTGTGGTGGCATTGTTGCTGGCGCTCGTCTTTGTGGCAGATGCCTCTCTCTATCCTTTCTGGCAGTTCAAGCTCGATGCCACGGTGTTCATCTATCTCGATTCGCCCAAGGGTGCTGCCGCCAGCGTGTCGGCAGGCTATTTGGTGTGTCGTGTGTTGCTGTGGCTGTTCTCTGCTGTTGCCATGGTGGCATGTTGGCGCTGGCTCACTCCGCTTGGCTTGCCTGCCCTTGCTGCCGCCTGCAGTCTGCCTCGCCGCTTGCTGCACACGCTGTGTATGCTGGTGCTCACTGCCCTGCTGTTTGTGTCTATCCGTGGCGGACTGGGAGAATCTACTGCCAACATCGGCAAGGTGTATTACTCTGAAGAGGCTTTCTTGAACCATGCTGCCGTGAACCCGCTGTTCAGTATGATATACTCCATCGACAAGACACAGGATTATGGCGAGGAGTTTCGGTATTTTGATGAGTCAGAGCGCAGCCGTCTGTTCAGTGGCATGTATCCCGACACGGCTGCCGACACGGTGTCGCTGCTCACCACCAGGCGCCCCAACATCATCATCATCCTGCTCGAGGGCTTTGGTGGAAAAACGGTCGCTGCCACGGGTGGTTCGCCCGATGTCACGCCCCACTACAATCGTCTGTGCAGGCAGGGAGTGCTCTTTTCCAATTGCTATTCCAACAGCTATCGCACCGACCGTGGTATGCTCTCTGCCCTGAGTGGCTATGCCAGTTTTCCCAACATGTCGGTGATGAAGGTGCCTGCCAAGAGCCGCACCCTGCCTTGCGTGGCATCCACGCTCAATGGTGTGGGCTATCGCAGCAGTTTTCTTTATGGGGGCGATATCAACTTCACCAACATGCAGAGCTATCTGCGCACTGGTGGCTATGGCACCATAGTGAGCGATGTGGATTTTCCTGCTTCGCAAGAGCGAAACAACCACTGGGGCTATGATGATGATGTGACCTTTGACCGCCTGTTCCAGATGATGCAGGCCCAGCAGCATACGCCGTGGCACATCGGTTTTCTCACGCTCAGCAGTCACGAGCCCTGGGTGGTGCCCTATCAGCGCCTGCAGCATCCCATAGCCAATGCCTTTGCCTTTACCGATGAGTGTCTGGGACGGTTTGTAGAAAGGGTGAGGTGCACCCCGCTGTGGAGCAATCTGCTCATTGTGTGCCTGCCCGATCACGGCTTTGCCTATCCCGATGGCATCACCCGCGAGGAGCATCATCACAACACCATGCTGTGGATAGGAGGCGCCGTAAAAGAGCCGCGCCACATCACCACGCTGATGAACCAGAGCGATCTGGCTGCCACCCTGCTGGGACAGTTGCAACTTCCGCATGGGCAGTATGTGTTCAGTCGCGATGTGTTCAGCAGCAACTATCGCTATCCCTTTGCCTTTTTCTCCAACCGTTCCTATATTGGCTTGCGCGATTCCACTGGGTTTACCATCTTTGACATTGTCAGCGGCAAACCTCTGGAAGATGCCCATGCCGCAGCCCTTGGTGATGCACAGGCTGATGGGGCGGCTGCCACTTTGCGCCGCATCACTCTTGCCAAGGCGATGATGCAGAGTTTCTTCAAGGATTTGGAGCAGCGCTAACCACCAGTTGGTTGGTTGTCATGCGTGTCATGTACGATTGGATGATGGCTTTCAGCTCTCGTTCCATCTGTGCCTGTTCTTTCACCTTTCCCTTCAGGTTGTGTTGCAGCAGCAGGTCGGTCTTAAACTGATACACCGCCTTGGTGCTGTTGCCGTCGTATTGCAGCAGATAGTCGCCCTTCACGTATTGATACACGCCGTTCAGGTAGTTCACAGCCCAGGTGTCTTTCTCGGGTGTGTTCAGCAGGTCGCAGCCAAATGCCACATAGGGTTTGCTGTAGCCCAGATAGTTCAGCACGGTGGGCATGATGTCTATCTGCTGGGCAATGCCGTTGCGCATACCTGGCTGCAGGGCGCCGGTGGCATCATAGAAGATGACGGGCGAGCAGAAGCCTCCAAGGTCGGTTTGGTAGTAGGCGTGGTCGCTCAGGTTGGTGTGGTCGCTGGTGATTACAAACAGGGTGTTTTTAAACCAGGGTTGCTTGCGGGCTGTTTCAAAAAAGCGGCGCAGGGCGTGGTCGGTGTAGCGTATGCACTTGTGCATCACCAGTCCCTCTTCCTTGAAGATGTGCTGATACTCTTTGGGAATCACGTAGGGGTGGTGCGATGACGCGGTGAACACGGCAGATACAAAGGGCTGTTTGAACTCGCCCATCTTCAGTGCAAAGAATTGCAGGAAGGGTTCGTCCCAGATGGCCCACATGCCGTCGTAGTCGTCGTCGCCTCTGAAACGCTTGTCTTCGTTAAACTCGGTGCGTCCAAAGTAGTCTTTGAAACCCGTGGCTCGGGCAAATGCCTGGAAGCCCATCGAGCCGTTCTCTGCACCGTGGAAGAAGGCGGAGTAATAGCCCTCGTTTTTCAGTTCGCCGGCCAGTCCGCTCACGTTGTTCATCGATGATGGTGTCAGGAAGAAGGGCTCCACAAACATGGGTATTGCCGAGAGAATACTGGGCATGCCGTCAATGCTCTTGCGGCCGTTGCAGTAAGAGTAGAGCCAGGTGGTGCTGTGCTGCATCAGCGAATCCACAAAGGGGGTATATCCCTTGTAGGTGCCGTTGTCGAGCCATTGGTTATAGGCACCGATATACTCCCTGCCAAAACTCTCCACGATGAGCACCACCACATTCTTCCTGTTGGGCTTCACGCTGTCGGCAGGCAGGTGCAGTGGCGAGTAGATGGTGTTCAGTTCTTCCTCGCCAAAGTAGTGTGGCACCTCAAAGATGGGCTTGTCTATGGTGCGTATCAGGGCAAAGGGGGTGTTGAGCACCAGGGCAGCTTCCAAGGGTCTGTCCACATACTGGTTGGCATTGCTGATGGTGATGGGGCGCACAGCGGTGGTAAATCCGCCACGCATACCGCCGATGCACAGGGGCACTGCCACTGCCAGCCACAGGGTGTGCAGGGCATAGTAGCGCCATCCGCCCACCTGCTTGTACGAGGGGTGTGCAGGGGCGTGTTGCTTGTTGCTGCACTTCTTGAACCGGGGCAGCGACCAATGCCACAGGGCAAACACCATGCCCGCCGCCAGCAGCACAAGATACCAGTGGCGCAGCAGTTCGGTGCCTATCACACCCCCGATGTTGTTTTCGCTGGCAAACTCCTGAAACACGGTCACCGTGGTGCGCCTTCCGGTGTATTGAAAGTACACGGCATCACACAGGTTGGCCACCACACCTATGGTGTTGCACACCACAAACACCCATTTGGCGGTGCACTGCCACAGGTGGTGCTCCTTCAGATGCAGGGGCAGCAGCATCAGCACTATATACAGGGCGTTGGTGTAGAGAATGGCAGAGGTGTCAAACATCCATCCGCCTTTGAGCATCTCTGCTGCCGATGCCCATGTAAGGTTGGGGGCAAACACGCTGTAGTTTTCCAGCAGAAAGGCCAGTCGGCACAGTTCGTAAATCACATATACCAGCAGCAGGTTCACTACCAGGTGGCAGGGTGATGAAATCAGATAGCGTTGGTTCATTGTTCTTCTTTTGTGTTATGATGGTTATTCTGTGGCAGGGCGGCATAGTCTTTGGTGTACATCTCCCACATCAGTTTGCCCCATATCAGTATGCAGGGCAGGGCCTTCAGGGCGTAGGGCTGTACATACTGCTTGCGCAGAAAGGCCGGAAACAGGTCGCTGGGCGACATGCTGGTAAGTATAAAGGCAAACACCATGAGTGCCACATCCCACTTGCTCCGCTTCCAGGGCACTGCCACATACCAGATGCCCACGCCTGCCAGTGCAATGATGTAGCCGCTCGATTCGCTGCCCGTGCTGAACAGCACCGTAAACATCAGCACCGATGCCACCCACATCAGTCGGAACGCCAGGTGCCTGTATTGCCTCAGGCGCAGGTACGGACCGGCAAAGAGCACCACTCCCGGCACAATGAGCCACAGGTCAGAGTAGTTCATGCAGCCCGAAATCTTGCGCACCATGCCCAGCAGTGATATGTTCTGTCCGCCTGCCATCAGGTTCTCGGCGTTCTTCTCCGTCAGGCAGATATACCACTCCCTGTACTGCTCCATCACGTATTCGCCGCTGCTTATCAGCATGGGCAGGGCAAAGAGCACCACTCCCCATGCCAGCATCCACAGCACAAAGCGCACCTTGTGCCTGCTGAAGAAGAAGAAGGCAAGTCCCACAATGCCATACAGTTTCACCAGCGTGCCCAGCACAATGAGTAGGGCGGCGGTGCCCTCACGCTCCTTTTCTATACACACAAACGTGCCGATGACGATGGCCGCCACCGCAATGTTGAACTGGCTCATAAACAGGGCGGTGAGCAGTTCGTGGGCGCAGTACCACAGTATCATTATCTGCTGTCCCTGCCGCACTGGCAACTTGCGTATGCTCACAAACAGCACCAGCGCCATTGCCACATGCCAGAACAGCAGTCCTAAGGGGTGGGGCAGCACAGCAAAGGGCGCTATCACCATGCTGAACAGCGGTCCGTAGTGGTTCACGTCAAAATACTCCTCGGGATAGGCCTCGTAGAGTGGGGTGCCGTTCCATGTGTGCCAGAACACGTATTTGAATATCAGGAAGTTGTTGCACTTGTTTATCTTCATCAGTGCCGACACCACGGGCAGCAGCAGCCACAGGCCCAGCAGGGTGCGTGGATCGCTGAAGAAGGGTTTGGACAGAAAGGTATGGATGCGTTGTGTCAACTGGTTCATCATGTTCTCTGTATGGGGGGGTGTGACCTATGACGCCACAGGTAGCGCCTGCAAAGATAACTAAAAGAAAACAAATGCTTTAATAAATCCACCCTTTTGTTGTGTGCTTGACATATTATATATACCTTTGCACAGGTTCACACTATTCCACTAAAGCAGTATATGAAGATAGGATTTGATGGGAAAAGGGCGGCGCAAAACCGCACAGGACTGGGCAATTACAGCAGGTTTGTGTTGCGTATCCTCTCAGAGCAGCATCCCGAAAACGATTATCACCTGTTTATTCCAAATCAGAAGAAAACACCGTTTCTCCATGAGATTCCCACCCTCAAGGCCCTGCATTGCCATTTCCCCCTCACCCCCTTGGCGCAGCGGCTGGCTTCGTTGTGGCGTGTGTGGGGCATGGGCGGCGACCTGCGCCGGGAGGGCATCCAGGTGTTTCATGGGTTGAGCAACGAACTGCCGCTCACCATCCGCAAGGCAGGGTGCCGCAGTGTGGTCACCATCCACGATCTTATCTTCCTGCGCTATCCGCAGTATTACCGTCCCATCGACCGCATCATCTATAATTTCAAGTTTCGCCGTGCGTGCATCAATGCCGACAAGATTATTGCTGTGAGCGAATACACCAAGCAAGAGATTGTGTATTTCTATGGCATTGATTCCAGCAAGATAGAGGTGGTGTATCAGGGGTGCGACCGCATCTTTGCGCAGCGTCCTCCGCAGGAGAGGTTAGACCAGGTGAAGTTGCTCTATCACCTGCCGCAGCGTTTTTTGCTGTATGTGGGCAGCATTGAAGAGCGCAAGAACCTGATGCTGGTGGCAAAGGCATTGGTGCAGATGAGGGATACGGGCACCCCAGAGGCACAGTTGCCCCATGTGGTGGCGGTGGGCAAGCGCACGCCCTACACGGCACGCCTACAGACGTTCCTGGCCCGTCACGGCATCACATCCACGTTCACCTTTCTCCATAATGTGGGCTATGCCCATCTGCCAGCGTTCTATTATCTTGCCACCGCCTTTGTCTATCCCTCACGCATAGAGGGCTTTGGCATCCCCCTGCTCGAGGCTGTCACAGCCTCTCTGCCAGCCATTGGCTGCACGGGCTCTTGTTTGGAAGAGGCTGGTGGCGATGGCTGTCTGTATGTGCATCCCGATGATGCCAAAGGCATGGCAGAAGCCATTCAGCGGGTGATGGGCGATGAGGCCTTGCGTGCCGAGATGATTGCCCGTGGGCGGCAGCATGCCCTCCGTTTCACCGACGAGGTGCTGTGCCGCGACCTGATGCGTGTGTATTCGGCTCTGCAATAGCCCTCTGCAGGTGCAGGTTATTCAAAAATGGAAGAAAATATCTGCCTCAAAGTTTTGAATTATGCAGCAAAAACATTATGTTTGCACTGCATAATAAATATAACCATGAAATTCGTTGATAGAACAGAAGAGACCAAACGCTTGAGAGATGCCCTGTCGAGAGATAAGTCTGCGCTGGTAGTTATGTACGGTCGAAGGCGCTTAGGCAAGTCAACACTTATCAAAAGAGGGTTGTCGGACAGCGACGTTTATTTCCTTGCCGACCGTTCGGAAGGGCAACATCAGAGGGCTTTGCTGGCAAAGGTGATAGCACAGGCATTTCCTGATTTTGACAAGTTGACCTATCCGGATTGGGAGTCCTTGTTTCGGGCCGTCAACTATCGCACCGACAAGCGTTTCACTCTGTGTTTGGATGAATTTCCATATATAGTGGAGCAATCCCCCGAACTGCCGTCGGTGCTGCAAAAACTGGTTGACGAAAAACAACTGAAGTATCACCTTGTGCTTTGCGGTTCATCACAAAACATGATGTATGGGCTCTTTCTTGATGCTGCTGCCCCGCTGTATGGCCGTGCAGATGAAATTATGAGGCTTGCGCCGATACGCTTGCCGTATGTTCAGGAGGCTCTGCATCTCGATGCGGTGGGTGCCATAGAGGAGTATGCCGTGTGGGGAGGAGTGCCCCGCTATTGGGAACTCAGGGAAACCAGAAGCTCGCTCGCTGATGCCTTGTGGCACAATATCCTCTCTGTCAACGGCACTCTTTACGAAGAGCCGGTAAAACTGTTTCAGGATGATGTGAAGGATATTGTTAAAACTTCCACCATCATGTCTTATATCGGCTCTGGCTCCAACCGTCTTTCTGAGATTGCTTCCAGATGTGGTGAGCCGGCAACCAATCTGGCACGTCCGCTGAAGAAACTTATCGACCTTGGTTTCTTGGAAAAAGATGTTCCTTTTGGAATTGACGAAAAGAATGCGAAGAAGAGCCTATACAAGATAGCCGACCCGTTTATGGAGTTCTACTATCAGTTTGTGGTGCCCAACCGTTCGTTCATCGAACTCGGTCGGCGTTTGCCGTTGGAGCAGGCCTTGACAGTCCATTTCACAGAGTATGCAAGCAGGCATTGGGAAAAACTGTGCAGGGATGCCGTAACGGGTAATATGGTGAACGGAATTGTTTACGGCAAGGCAAAACGCTGGTGGGGAGCGGTGCTCAACGAGAAGAAAAAACCGGAACAGTTGGAGTTTGACGTGATGGCCGAATCGCTTGACAAAAAATACCTGTTGGTGGGCGAGTGCAAATGGACAAGTCAAGAGAACGGAAAACAGCTGACAGCTGAACTTCTGCGTAAAGTCCATCTGTTGCCGTTTGCCAAGGATTACAAGATTCTTCCTGTCTTGTTTCTCAAGAATCCGCCGAAAGAAGATGCAGGGAATACGATGCTGCCGCAGGATGTTGTGGAGATGATGAAATGAATTTCCCTTGATAGGCCAAGGGTGGCGGTGAACTTATTCCTTTTCTTTTTATACATCTAAAAAACGGAGCGGGACTGTGCCGCAACAGAGGTGTTTACAGCACAGTCCCAAACGTCATCACTTGATGATAATCTTTTGTGCACTGGCAATCCTGCCTTTGTTCTTCAGGGCCACGTTGTACACACCCTGCGCCACATTGGCTGCATTGATGGTGATGTTGTCGCTGTTCGTGCGGCGCGAAGAGGCGATACTGCGCCCTCCCATGTCGTAGAGCACGGCCTCATCAATGTTGTTGCCATCTGCACCCACCGTGATTCTGCGCCCATTCATGCTGATGATAGGGGCATTAGACTTGCTGCGGCTTATCTCCTTGACAGATGTTGTAGTTCGGTTGTATTTGAAATAGATAAGTTCACCCCTGGTACTTGCAACCAAATATGTGTTCCCATTAGAAACAAAATAACTAATCGAAGAGGTGTATGGGGCATCAAAAGAAGCGATCACGTTTCCATCTTCATCGTATATGCCAAATCCCAAATTTTCTGGTTCCTCATATACAGATCTGGAAAGTATGACACCTCTTTCATCACTCCAACCAACTGTTGGATCACCTATGTTCTTCTTAACCGGACCATACTGTGGAAGAATATACTCCCACTTATCGTCATCATTGAACAATGCTTGTGATGCATCGATATATTGGTCATAAAAAATGTTGGTGTCACAGTTGTAATAGTTTATCGGAAAAATAGGACAATGACAAATATTTTGCTCGCCAAACGAGTCACCTTTTTTCCACTCAGCATTGTCTAAATCAGCCTGACTAAAGGTAGGATTATAAGCTACCCTAATCTGATATACGGTTCCATCTATAATGGAATAATACTCAATTGGATATGCAGTGCCAAACCAATTCGGATAATAAAAATCTCTTGAATCTGTAGAATCTAAAGAATGGCAGCTTACATTGCCCTCAAAGTCTGTAAATCCATGAAATTGTTGGCCTGCATATATCTCAGACATCCTTTCTATTAAAGAGTTCATGTCTGTTGCTGTCACAGGTTCCCCTTCGTTGTCATAAATTTTATATTTGGTATTGTAACTTATTTCTGCACCAGAGGGTTTTACAAGCGCACTCTCACTATAGCCACTACTGAGTGCAACAGTTTTATTGATTTTAAATTGTTTCACAACCTTCATATCTGCATCCATAATCGAGGCTGTAAAATCATTTTCATCCATGTTAATTCCTACAGAAGCAGCTTTCCCATTAGTTGTAAGGCAAGAAGGCATAAAATTAAAACCATAGTTTGCGCTAATATCCACTGCTTCCTGTGCGTTTGCAGACATTATACCGGCAGCAGACAGTAACGCTGCAAAAATTATTGTTTTCATGTTGTTAGAATAAAAGAGGCGTGCGACCATTCTTCTGCTTGCCTAAACTTTAGGTTACCGCCAAGTGACCATACCACCAACAAGCAAAAAACAGTCCACGCCCAATGAACGTGAACTTTCAGTCTGCTTGTCCTCGGTGGTGAATATTGGCGGTATTCAAAGTTTAGAGAACAAGAGCTAAAAGCTCAATATTTTAATTATTTGTCCTTTATCAAGTATTCAGAACGGAAACGCCGAGTTAATGATTTTGAGGCTTATGCCTCTATTTGTTATCTCTTATTGGGATGTTAAGATGCCTTTGGCTCAGAAATCCCATTGCGTTTCTGTTATTTCAATGTCTGTTTCTTAATCTTCAGTTTAAAATTCTACATGGTATTCTGTCTGTGGCCCGCATTGCAGGGGGCAGGAGTGAATACGTATTCCCGCCCGAGGGCTCTTGCAAAGACAATCTTCCTAACCGACCCTCCTCCGACAAAGATAAACAGAATTTTTCAAACCACGAACATTCTGCCTCCCTTTTTTCTTTCATGGGCATAGGAGGAAGGTAGGAGGAAGGAGAAAGGTCTGAGGAAACTTTTTTTCTCCTCCCCTTTGGGGAGGTCGGGAGGGGCACATTCTTCATAAAAAAATCCCTACCTTTGCACCCATGATGCTTCATTTGCTTTTTCATCATCAAGAACCGCTGCCAGAGGGAATAGAACTGCCGCCGCTGTTCATCCTGTCCCTTCCACAATACGCCTCACCCCTTGGCCGTGGAGGCAGCGACAAGGGTGCAACGCTATCTGCAGCAGCCCCAAAGCGAGGCAGTCTATAGTATAAATCCCCTTTGCGAGTCTGCCAAGGCATTCTCGTACTGGCTGTTCAGTTCATCGTACGAGAGGAAGCTAACGCGCTTGTGCTCTCGCAGATCACGGAAGGCGGTTTCGTTGAGTTTACGCTGGTATTCTTCTTTGCGGTAGTCGTCTGCCACTATCACCATTCGGGCGTAGAAATCCTGTAGGTCGCAGAATTTAAGGAGTGAATTTTGGATGTCTGTAGAATGTTCCACCTCAAAGAAAGAATGTGGCATCTTGCGCTCGTTGAACCATATCACGTCTATTGTGCTCGAGCGTTGCACCAAAGGAGGGTAGGTGTAATTGGGAATCTCGTTGAGGCTGCGCAAATCGCCGAGTGTTGCCTCTTGCAGAAACATGCGGTTCTTGTCTTGATTTGGCACAAACGTATCAAGGTGTTTTAGTTCACCCACCTTCAGCAACAGCCCTTGGTAATAGTAGTGTGTGAACTGCTGAATCTCCGCGGAATCGGCATTTGCGCTCGTCCTCTCAACAATGCCATTTGCCTCAAGTTGCTTGCGATGTGTTTCAAGCGCATATAAGCCTTTGCGAACCACATAGATGCCTTTTGTGTTGCGCACTATTCGTCTGATGGAGGCCTGAGGTGTTTGTGTAGCCCAAGTGCAATCATTATTCTGCAAAGCCACTTGGTAAATCTTGCCAAGTGGAGCAATGCCTCCAAGGCTCTCTATTGCCTCTATTACTGCCTGTGATTGAGTCATATTCATTCTTTTCCATTCGTTGTGGACTTTCCATTGTCCAACTTCCAACATATTTTACAGAAGTTTTGTGTCAATGTTTTGGGTTCTCACATCTGCTTGGCTGTAAAGGTATCAAAAATATTTGAAGAACATTGTTCTTTTCTTAAATGTTTTACAAAACGGTCAAAATCTGATTGTTTTATCATACTTTGGCTTGTAAATCGAATTGTTTATATCTGTTAATTTAATAAGGAATTGAGGGGTGAAATGTTAAACTGCATATTTATGCAATTTCGTTCTGAGCCACTCAGAGTGCGCTGTGGACTAAAGTGAAGCCCAGAGCGAGATCGTGCGTTAGAACGAAAATCTCGAAATGCGAACTGATTATCAAGTAGTTACAAGCTTAAAAATAACAAATTATTGGCCAGTATAGTATCAATGTGACATGAAAACTGTTCACTTTTTCGCTTTTTATCCTCACAATCTGCTCAAAATTACCTTTTTTGCCACGTGAAGTTCTATGAATCCCAAAAGCACAAAATCTTTACATTTTGATGGTAAAGGGTGGGGGTGTTCTTCCCCACTTTCAGTTTTCAGATGTTCAATCAGTCCTCTTCAAATCTCTACTTCTGCATCTTTGAGATTTTACTCCTGCTTTTATGATGAGGTGGTTTAATATAGACTGAATCCCCATGGATATTGCCTTGATTATGTTTCTGCCGTTGATTGCAATATTTTCCTGCCGAGAATACAAAATTTTCAGGCCAGGAAAATACTTGTTTCCAGCCGAGAGAATTTTATGCTCAATATGAGAATCAACTTCATTCCTTACGAGAATGAAGTGTATTCAAGTAAGGAATGAAGTGTATTCTCGTAAGGAATGTAGTTGATTTTCGTAAGGAATGTAAAACTCTCGGCGGTAGAATGTAACTCATTCAATATGAGGAAGAAAAATGTTGGATATTTGACTTCCAAACAGATCATTGGAGGAAGCCATGCAAAGTTGCAACCATCAAGATGCAAAGTTGCAACTTTTGGAGTGCAAAGTAACACCCATCATGGTGCAAAGCTACCAACATCAGGATGCAAAGTTGCAACTTTCAGGGTGCAAAGCAACACCCATCATGGTGCAAAGTTACAAACATCAGGATGAGATTCCAAATTTTTTCGATTTCAACTCGGCATATCTTCTCACCATCAACTCCCCACTCTCCATAGAAAGGCAGTCTGCCTAAAACTGCATAATTATACAGTTTGAGTGTATATTTATGCAGTTTTAGGCATTATTTACCGCTCTTATTTGTTAAAATAAAACCCTAAACTTAAATATATTTTAACAATTGGAAAATGTGAAATAGGGAATTGCAAAGCAGATAAAACAGCGAAAAATACCACACTATGGGTATGCAAATACCACTTTATGGGTATTCCTGCCATGGCGGAAAAGCCATAACTTTGTGCCTAAAAGGATGTGGGGCAGTGGTCCGTGTGCCGCAGTGAAAAAAAAGTATAGAACCTACCTTATGTGCAGTCTGTGGTGCAGTCAACGAAAGGAGTACGAAATATTGCTGAGAAAAAAAATTATTAGTATTTTTGCAGCAGGCAACCTTCATCTACTACCAATGAAACATATCCTTCGACAAACCATGAGATTCTCACTTCGTATAGCTTTGGGTTTCTTGCCCTTTTTGATACTGATGGCGTGCGGCAATACTGCCAAAACCTATCATGTGGGTGTTTCGCAATGCAGTGAAGACATCTGGCGATACGAGCAAAACAAGGAGTTGGAGATAGGCAGCTATCTCTTTGACAACATCAAGTTGGAAATAACATCGGCAGACGACAACGATGAGAAGCAGATTCAGCAGTTGCAGGAATTTATTGACAAGAAGGTGGATTTGCTCATTGTGGCTCCCAACTCTGCCACCCAGCTCACCTCTGTGTTAGATAAGGCCTACGACAGCGGTATTCCCGTGATATTTTTTGACCGCCATACCAACAGCGAGAAATATACTGCCTATATGGGTGGCGACAACTATAACATAGGGCATACCATGGGATTGCTCATTGCCAGGCAGATGAAGGGGCAGGGCACCTTGGTGGAGATTACGGGACTGAAGGGCTCCTCGTCTGCCATTGAGCGACACCGAGGTTTCGGGGATGCACTGAAGAACTATCCGCAGATTCAGGTAATATCTTCGGAACTGGGCAACTGGACCGAGCAGAGCGGAGAGAAGGCGATGGAGGATGTGCTGCGCCGCTATAACGGAGAGATAGACTGTGTTTTTGGTCATAACGACCGACTGGCAGTGGGGGCGCGCAGGGTGGCAATGGCTCACGGACTGCAACACATTATATATTATGGCGTGGATGCCCTGCCCACTCCAGGCGGAGGCATAGAGCTGGTGCAAAAAGGGGTGCTGAAGGCATCGTATATCTATCCCACCCAAGGTGTGGAGCTGATGCGCCTTGCCAAGAAAATACTCGATGGCGAGAAGTTTGAGCGCACCAACCTGTTGCAGTCGGCCGTTGTGGATGCGTCTAATGCCGATGTGTTGCAGTTGCAATACAAGGAGTTGCAGCGAAGAAGTGCGGTGCTCGACACCACCCATGCCAAGCTCGACATGTATTTTTCGCAGGTCAACCTGCAGCAGAAGATTATTGTGGCGTGCATCATTGTTATCATCATCATCATTGCGCTGGCGGTGATGGCATACAGATTTTACCTCACCAAGGTGATGGTGAACGAGGAGGTGGTGAAAGAGATCATGGATGCTGTGCCGCAAACACCTCTGGCAAGCACCCCCCTTGCTGTTCTGGAGGAGGAGCATACAGAGGCAAGAGGCAGTTTTCTTGACCGCTTCCGCACCATATTGCAGCAAAATCTGCACGATTCAGAGTTGAATGTGGAGCGCATCGGCGAAAAGATGGGTATGTCGAGGGTACAGCTCTATCGCAAAGTGAAATCGCTGACGGGAATGACACCTGTGGAACTGCTGCGCAAATACCGCCTGTCACGTGGGCGTCAACTGTTGGAAACCACCGACCTCTCCATTTCCGAGATTGCCTATGATGTGGGTTTCACTGCCCCCTCGTATTTTGCCAAGTGCTTCAAGGACGAATTTGGCATCAGTCCGGGAGAGGTGCGGCAGGCAAAGGAAAAATAAATAGCAAAAAACGTTCATAGTGTGCAAGAAATGATACAGAGAAACAAAAATTGCAGTCTATGAACGTTTTTTTAGAACCCTGCTGGCTGGTCTGCCCTACCTTTGTGGCAGATTTATTAACGTTTTAACTAAGAAACCTAAATGAAACTTTTGAAAAGACTAACCGTGTTGGCGCTGATGTTTATGGCATGCACCATAATATATGCGCAGAAGATTGAAGCAACGGGAACGGTGGTGGACCAGACAGGTGAAGCCGTGATCGGGGCTACCATCATGGAAAAGGGTACCAGCAATGGTACAATCACTGATTTTGACGGCAACTTCAAGTTGCAAGTTGCCAAAGGAGCCACACTTGTTGTGAGTTTTGTGGGATTCATTCCCCAAGAGCTTACCGCTGCCAGGGGGATGAAAATAACACTCAAGGAGGATGCGCTAAACCTGCAAGAGGTGGTGGTGACCGGCTATACCACCCAACGCAAGGCCGACCTTACAGGTTCGGTGGCAGTGGTACAGACAAAAGATCTCAAGACCTCTGCCGACAGCGACCCAATGAGAGCCCTGCAGGGAAAGGTGGCAGGTATGACCATCTCTACCGACGGCTCTCCCTCTGGCACAGGAACGGTGCGTATCCGTGGTATCGGCTCGTTCAACTCTTCTCAAGATCCACTCTTCGTTATTGACGGTGTGCCCACCACAGCCTCGCTCAATTCGCTCAACATGAACGATATTGAGAGTATGCAGGTGCTCAAGGATGCCGCCTCTGCCTCTATCTACGGTTCGCGTGCTGCCAATGGAGTGATTATCATCACCACCCGCAAGGGAAAGAAGGGCGACAAGGTGAAGATAGACTTCTCTGCCAATCTATCGGCACAGTTCTACACCTCACAGTCAACAATGGACCTGTGCAACTCTGCCGAATATGCCACTGCCATGGCACAGGCAGCACTGAACGACGGCATAGACCCTGTGGCGTATGCCAGCAACTACGGATTGAACCTGAACGCTGCCCAGGGTATTGGCATCAGAGCCTACGACCCCAAGACCGGGCAGTATAACAGCTATACCGTGAACGGCCTCTACGACGGATTTATCAACTCGAAGAAAACCATGCGCTTCAGCGATACCGACTGGCTCGATGCCATTTCGCGCACAGGCTTCTCGCAGAGCTACGACCTGTCGATATCCAATGCCACCGACAAATACTCTGCCCTGATGTCGCTGGGCTATAAGAAAAACAGCGGTATATTGAAACACACCGACTTTGAAAATTTTGCAGCACGCGTAAACACCAGCTACAACGTGAACAAGCTGGTAACCATAGGCGAGAACCTCACCGTTAGCTACACCAACCAGGTGAACAGCTATCCGATGGAGAATGCACTGAAAATGGCGCCCACCGTGCCTGTGTATGAAGAAGACGGCGAAACATTTGGCGGACCAGTGGGTGGCATGAGCGACCGACAGAACCCCCTGCGCGAACTCTACCACAACCGTGACAACCGACTGAAGGTGTGGCGCGTGTTTGGCAATGCCTATATCGACATCAAACCCATCAGCGGCATGGTGCTCCGCTCCAACTTCGGTGTAGATTACGACCAGTCGTTTATCCACTCGGTGAACTACACCTATCACTCTGATGTGGTGAACAACGACACCCCAAGCACCACACTCAGCGGAGCCAACGACATGAAGTGGACGTGGTCTAACACCGCCAACTATAACTTTACCTTGTGGAAAGACCATTCGTTTGGCGTGCTGCTGGGCATGGAGATGCACCATCAGAACCGCGACGACTTCTCCTCGTATGCCGAACAGTTTGCACTGGAGAACTATAAGTACATGTGGCCCGATGCAGCCACAGGCACAGAGCGAGCCACAGGTATAGCCAGTGGATATAATCTCGTTTCGTTCTTTGGCAAGGCCGACTATAACTGGAAAGACCTTATCCTCGCATCGTTCACCATCCGCCGCGACGGCAGTTCACGCTTTGGAAGCAACAACCGCTACGGAACCTTCCCTGCTGCCACCCTGGGCTATCGCATCTCACAGCATCTGAACAAAAAATGGATAGACGATTTGAAGCTCCGCCTGTCGTGGGGTGAAACAGGAAACCAGGCCATCTCTAACCACGCACGCTACGGACTGTATGTGGCAGACTATGGCAGCGACCGTGTCACCTCTACCGCCTACGACCTCTATCTGCAGGGCTCTGGCATCTTCCCCTCTGGCTTCCGTGCCACACAGACCGAAAACCCCAACCTGAAATGGGAAACAACCATCCAGTACAACGCCGGTATCGACTTTGCCCTCTTTGGCAATGAACTCTACGGTACTGCCGACCTGTACCTGAAAAAGGTGAAGGACATGCTTATACAGCCTGCCTATCTTGCATCGCTCGGCGAGGGTGGTGCCTCGTGGAGCAACGGACCATCACTGCAAAACTGGGGTATGGAGTTTACCTTGGGTTACAGGCACACCACCGCCTATGGCCTGGGCTACAACATCAGCGGCAATCTCGACTTCTTCAGAAACAGGGTGACCTATCTGCCCGAAACCACAACAGGCTCGTATGCACACACCACAACAGAAAACCTGGTGGAGGCAAGGGTGCCATACGGCTCTATCGTGGGATATGTGGTGGACGGTCTGTACCAAAACAAGGATGAGGTAAGCGCCAGCGGACAAGAGAATGCACGCGTGGGCGGACTGAAATATGCCGACCTCAATGGCGACGGGCGCATCACTGCCGATGACCAGACATGGATATACAATCCCGTGCCCGACTTCTCATGGGGACTGAACGTGGCACTGAACTACAAGAACTTTGACCTGACCATGTTTTTCCAAGGTGTGTGCGGGGTAGATATCTACAACAACCAGAAGTTCCAAACCGACTTCTACAGCATCACCGATGCCGGAAGCAACAAGGGAAACCGTATGCTACAGGCATGGACACAAGACAACACCTCTTCTGCCATTCCCGCACTTACCACCAACAACACCGGCGATGAGGGCAGAGCCTCTTCTTACTTTGTGGAGCATGGCTCATGGCTGAAGATGCGCTCCCTGCAAGTGGGCTACAATGTGCCCACAGAGTGGCTTAAAAAGGTAAACATGACCAGTGCCCGCTTCTATGTGGCAGGACAAAACCTCTTCACACTCAAGTCAGACGGCTTCACCGTGTCTGACCCCGAGAACCCCAACTGGGCTTATCCACACGCCACTTCCGTATCGTTCGGAATGCAACTTGGTTTCTAATCATCACACATCTAAAAACAACATACAATGAAAAAGATTTTTCAATATATACTTGTGGTGGCTGCGTGCCTCTCAGCCACATCATGCAACGACTTCATCGAGGTGGAACCCGAGGGAGTAATCAACGAGGAACTTGCCATGGAGAATCCTGAAAAGATGGTCACCTCTGCCTATGCCATGCTGGGCGACTGCTGGTACAGCTACCCCTTCAATCTGTGGCCCTATGGCGATGTGGCAAGCGACGACTGTCTGAAGGGCGGGTCGGGCACCACCGACACAGGCTATCATCCCATGGAGATATGGTCCACGCTGACCTCCACGCCAGGCGAGTTTGATGAACTGTGGTACCGCCTTTACTGCGCCATCTCGCGCTGCAACCGTGCCCTCGTTTCCGTTGCAGAGTATGGCGAAGACAAACTTGGTGCCGAGAAAGCAAGGCAGCGCGATGCCGAAGTGCGCTTTCTCCGTGCACACTTCTACTTCAAGCTTATCACCATGTTCCGCCAGATACCCTGGATTGACGAGCAGGTGTATAAGAACAACACGCAGGAGCAAACCCGCAACGACGAGTTTACCTATGAGCAGCTGTTTCAGAAGATTATTAACGACTTCAAGGTGGCCTACGACGTGCTTCCTGTCAATCAGGCCGACGGTGGCCGTGTGAACAAGATTGCCGCTGCCAGCTATCTGGCCAAGTGCTATCTCACCCTTGCATGGGGCGACGGCTATGAGGCCACCAACGGTGTGGCACACATCAACCAGGAGTACATGCAGAAGGTGGTGGAATATACCAACGATGTGGTGTCATCGCAGTATGGCTATCTTGAAGACTTCGGCGACATCTTCCTGCCAGAGTACAAGAACTCGAAAGAGAGCATCTTTGCCGTGCAGTGCTCTGACTATAAAGACGACAACACCACCTTTGGACGTGCCAACTGGAGCAACATGCTCAACGGTTGCTGGGGCATGTGGTCGTGCGGATGGGACTTTCACAAGCCCTCGCAAAATCTGGTGAGTGCCTTCAAAACAAAGAACGGACTGCCCGACTTTGACAACTACGACAAAACGATAGACTATCCTGTGAATGGGGCTCCCACAACTCAGAAATGGGATCCGCGCCTCTTCCACACCGTGGGTATGCCCACCTTCCCCTACAAGTACGAGGAGGCATACACCATGACCAAGGGCAACTCGCGCACCCCCAACACCTATGGCTACTACACCTCACTGAAAGAGGTGCCACAGCGCTCAAAGGGCGAGACATACAACAGTCCCTGGCAGGCCTTTGACATGAACGATTATGTGCTGCGCTATTCAGACGTGATGCTGATGCGCGCCGAAGCACTGATAGAGACCGGACAGCTTGCCGAGGCACGCACCATTATCAACGACATACGTCAGAGAGCCAAGAACTCGGTGGCAAAGCATATACAGTATGCCGCCGACCAATGCGAGATAGCCCTCTATCCCACCACCTATTTCAACGACAAGGAGACAGCACGCAAGTGCCTGCAGTGGGAGCGACGCCTGGAACTGGCAATGGAGAACGGACGCTACTTTGACCTGCGCCGCTGGGGCATTGCCTCAAAAACCCTGAACGCATACTTTGAGACAGAGCAGCACGATGTTTATGACGGACAAACCTATGCCCAGTATCTCAAGGATGCCCACTACACGCCAGGCAAGAACGAGTTTTATCCCGTGCCCTACAATCAGCTGTATTACGTTCCTGGTCTATACAGTCAGAACAAGGGCTACTGATAAGCGTGCACGTTGAGCCAGATGAGCAAGGCCAAGCTTGCTTGAGCCTTGCCATGGCCAGAACAGAGGACAAAATTGTAGAAAAATGTGCTCTACACTTGTACAAATGTTACCTTGAACCAAATTTCTTAACATTTGCATCATTTCTTATGGTGCGAACACAGCGAAATATGCAACTTTGCAACAGAGGTTTAATCATTTTCTTTTTGGTTAGTAGTTTAGTAGAGTTATAAAACAACGTCACAAGGGTGCTTATTTGCAGAGGTAAATAAGGTTGTTTTTAGGAAATTGTGGGTACAAGTTTTCAAGCCTGCGCTATTCATACCGCTGAAGTACTGACAGCTTTGCAGCAGGAGCGAGTATGGATAACGCAGGCAGGGTAGAGAAGATTGTTTCAGGAATAACGTTTTGAAGTGAACATCATTTAAACAAAGTACATAGACATGAGAAGAAATAACACAATCGCTTGCCTTGCCGCCCTGCTGATGGCGGTTGCCGCCCCAGCTCAGGTGGCGCAGAAGATTCTGGGTGAACGCCATGCCATGGTGAAACTGGAAACAGGAAAGAAATTCTTGCTGCTGCCAGTGGAAGAAAAAGAAGAGAATGCACACATCAGGGTGATCAGCAACAACCAGTTGGTGAAAACCATCAACTGCCGGTTGGCAGTGAACAAAGTGGACTACTTTGTGCCCTACGAGGTGGGAAAGAACGAACTCTTTGACATCACCTTCAATGGCAATCCACGCTCCACAGGAGCTATCAACGACTTTGCCTGCTGGAAGCGCATGACCTACACAGACACGTTTGACGACCGCAACGTGGAGAAGCACCGCCCCGTGTATCATCATTCGCCCAAATGGGGATGGATGAACGACCCCAACGGCATGTTCTATAAGGATGGCGTGTGGCATCTCTATTTCCAATACAATCCCTATGGCTCCCTGTGGGAGAACCTGTCGTGGGGGCACTCCACCTCTACCGACCTTATGCACTGGACACAGCAGCCCACACCTATCTTTGGCGACGGACTGGGACACATCTTCAGCGGTTCTGCCGTGGTGGACAAAAACAATACTGCCGGCTATGGCAAGGATGCCGTTGTGGCTTTCTATACCACCGCAGGTCCCAGTCAGACGCAGAGCATGGCATACAGCAACGACGGTGGACAGACATTTACCAAATACGAGCACAACCCCATACTCACCTCCTCGGCACGCGACTTCCGCGATCCCAAGGTGTTCTGGAGCGATGAGGCAGGCCACTGGGTAATGATTCTTGCCGTGGGGCAGGAGATGCAGATATTCTCTTCTGCCAATCTCAGAGACTGGAAATATGAGAGTTCTTTCGGGCAGGAGTATGGCAATCACGGCGGTGTGTGGGAGTGCCCCGACCTGATGAAGATGAAGGTGGAAGGCACCGACAAAGAGAAGTGGATGCTGGTGTGCAACATCAACCCCGGTGGCCCCTTTGGCGGTTCTGCCACACAGTACTTCGTAGGAACCTTTGACGGGCACCAGTTTACATGCGAGTCGAAGCCCGAGGTGACCAAATGGATGGATTATGGCAAAGACCACTACGCCACCGTTACCTTTTCCAATGCTCCCGACAACAGGCATGTGGCTGTGGCGTGGATGAGCAACTGGCAGTATGCCAACCAGGTGCCCACCCTGCAATATCGCTCTGCCAACTCCATTGCACGCGACCTGGGACTCTTTGAGTTCAATGGAGAGACCTATTGCAGCGTGCGCCCTGTCAAAGAGATGGATAAGGCACGTGGTGCCAGACTGTCGGCTCCCACAGAGACATGCGAGATAGTGGTGACACTCAGCGGAGATGCACAGATTACACTGCGCAATCAGCAGAACGAGCGGGTGGTGATGACCTACGATGCAGAGGAGCAGACCTTTGACATGGACCGAAGACGCAGTGGCAATGTATCGTTCAGCGATGCCTTTCCCACCATCACCTCTGCCCCCACCTACGGCAAACTGCGCCAGGTGCGCATCTTTGTAGATAAATGCAGTGTGGAAGCGATAGATGCCGACGGCAAGATGGCAATGACCAATCTTGTGTTTCCCTCATCACCATACAACAAACTCTCTGTCAAAGGGAAGGCTAAAGTGAAAATCTATGCCATCAAACACTAACAACTATGAGCAACACATCTAAAGTATCTCTCGTTTCAGTAATGCTGTGCTTCTTTGCCATGGGATTTGTAGATCTTGTGGGCATAGCATCGAACTATGTGAAGGCCGACCTTGCGCTGAGCGACTCTACGGCCAATATGCTACCCTCGCTGGTGTTCTTCTGGTTTCTCATCTTCTCGGTGCCCACAGGCATGTTGATGAACAAGATAGGGCGCAAGAACACTGTGCTTGTGTCGCTGGCGGTAACAGTGGTATCGCTCTCGCTGCCTCTCTTCGGAGCGTCGTTCCCATTGATGCTCATATCGTTCTCCCTGCTCGGTATAGGCAATGCCCTGATGCAAACATCGCTCAATCCGTTGGTGCAGTCGGTTATCCGTGGTGGCAATCTTGCCTCAACACTCACCTTTGGCCAGTTTGTCAAGGCTATAGCTTCGTTCATGGCTCCATATATTGCCATGTGGGGAGCCATGTCGGCAATGCCCTCCTTTGGCATGGGCTGGCGCATCCTCTTCCCCGTGTATATGGTTATAGGCATTGCGGCAAGTGTTCTTCTGCTTTCCACCCCTATTGAAGAGGAGCCAACAGAAAAGGCTTCCTCGGTAATCGACTGTGTGAGACTACTGTCTCGCCCTGTGGTGTTGCTGTCGTTTCTGGGCATTATGTGCCACGTGGGTATTGATGTGGGCACCAACACCACAGCTCCAAAGATACTGATGGAGCGACTTGGCATGACACTCAATGAAGCAGCTTTTGCCACTTCACTCTATTTCATCTTCCGCACCGTGGGCTGCCTCACAGGCTCGTTCTTCCTGCGTGTGATGAGCAACCGCCTGTTTTTCAACATCAGCGTGGCTATGATGGCTCTTGCCATGTTGGGACTTGGATTTGGTTCGTCAAAGACGGTGCTCTATGTGGCTATTGCCCTTGTGGGATATGGCAACTCCAACATCTTCTCTCTTGCGTTCAGCGAGGCTCTGCTCTCTGACAAGGCTCGCCAGAACGAAATCTCAGGACTGATGATTATGGGACTTTTTGGTGGCACCGTTTTCCCGCTGCTGATGGGATATGCCAGCGATGCTGTTGGACAACTTGGTGCTGTGGGAGTAATGGCATTGGGCGTGGCGTATCTGGCAGGCTATGGGGGATTAAAAAGAAAGAGAGAGAGCCTCACCCCCAACCCCTCTCCAAAAGAGAAGGGAGATGATTAGCTCATTCCCAACACAAATGAGACGAGAAATTATCTAAAGAATAAAAATACTCAAAAGCATCACAAAGATTCTAAAGCCTCAAGAAGATTTATGCTCATAAAATCATAAAGTGGAATCAGATGCATTAAGAGGATTTGTGTAAATCATAAAGTGGATTCGTCCTTACAAAAGATAAACATTAAAAAACAGAAGCATTATGGAAAACAATCATGTAAGCAATTGCGATATAGCCAACAATGGCAGTAACATATCATCTCACCTCTCTTGTGGAGAGGGGTTGGGGGGGAGGCTGATAGTCGGCCTCGGTGAGGCTCTTTGGGACTGTCTCCCAGAGGGAAGGAAAATTGGAGGTGCCCCTGCCAACTTTGCCTATCACGCCTCTCAGTTTGGCTTTGAGGCCTATGCCGTGAGTGCAGTGGGCAACGATGCTCTTGGAGATGAAACCATTGAGGCACTCAAGTCTAACGGACTGAAGATAGAGATGCCGCGTGTGGACTATCCTACCGGACAGGTGCAGGTGTCGCTCGACGAAGATGGAGTGGCAAGCTACGACATCAAGGAGGGCTCAGCGTGGGACAACATTCCCTTCACCCCCGAGATAGAGCAGTTGGCAAAACAATGCAAGGCTGTTTGCTTTGGTTCGCTGGCGCAGCGCAATGAGGTGTCGCGCAACACCATCTATCGCTTCCTCGACAGCACTCCCAAAGACTGCATGCGCATCTTTGACATCAATCTGCGCCAGAACTTCTATACCAAGGAGATTATCCAGGAATCGCTCAAGCGCAGCAATGTGCTGAAAATTAACGATGAAGAACTGGTAATCATCGGAAGAATGTTTGGTTATCCCGGACTTGACATTGAAAACAAGTGCTGGCTCATTCTTGGCAAATACAATCTCGACATGCTTGTGCTCACCTGCGGTGTGAATGGCAGTTATGTATTCTCGAAAGGTGCCATGTCGTATTTGGAAACACCCAAGGTGGAGGTGGCTGATACTGTAGGGGCAGGCGATTCGTTTACGGGCTCGTTTGTTGCCTCTGTCTTGTTGGGCAAAACCATTGCCGAGGCTCACCGCATTGGCGTAAACGTCAGTGCCTATGTATGCACGCAAAAGGGTGCCATGCCCAAGATTCCAGAGCATCTTAGGTGAATGTATTCAGAGGTTGGGGCCTGATGGTTCGCTATGCTACATTCGATGAATTTCATCTGCTTTACGCTTATCGGTTACAATGGAGCCCCATTGCGCCCTCAAAAACGAGAACACATCTTCTCAAAAACAG
>SAMEA3663028__coassemble_133_pt1 | contig 33420 bp, 27 predicted proteins | sample SAMEA3663028__metabat2_low_PE_038 | metagenome-assembled genome bin SAMEA3663028 (sample SAMEA3663028) | pig gut metagenome | biome: pig gut; feature: pig-associated habitat; material: faeces | place: France | collected 2012 | reverse complement strand
AAAGCAAGTTCGTTTGCGCATAACGGCCTAATGACCGTTTTGGGTTTAACTTCCAAAAAAAGAGGTTGCGCTTGGGGCGCAACCTCTTTTTATAGATTTATCGGTGTTTCTGCCTTATTTGATAACAGCCTTCTTGCCGTTCTTCATCAGGTAGATACCCTTGCTCAAACCGTTGCGGCTCTCACCAGCATTGCGTACCTTGATACCGCTCAAGTTGTAGAGCTCACCGTTGAATGTAGCGTTTGCATTGCTGTTGTTGGTCACCTCAGTGATGCCGAGAGAAGCCTCGTCAGCGATGAACCAGATACCGAACAGAGCAACGTCGCCACCATTTTCGTCTTCCACACTGGTAATACCAGCGAAGTTAACGATGTAGTGAGACTCCTTGTTGAGTGCCACCTCAGCAACACCAGTTACACCAAGGCCAGCCTCAGCCTTAGCCACAGTAACCTCGCCAGTTTCTGTGTTGGTAGCAGTAACCATCAGAGCACGTACATCCTTGCTACTGGTAGAAGCGCCAAAGCCCTTCACCTTCTCCAAGCCAGTTACATATACGGTAACGTCCTTAGCAGAGTTGCCCTTCTTCACAGTTGCGAAAGGCATGTTGGCAGCAGCCACTTCTTCACCAGTCTGGATGTCGATGTTACCCTTCTTGTTAGAAGCCTTTGTCTGACCGCCTTCAAACCAGCCCTCAGCGAGGAGTGCGTTGATGTTTTCTTCGGTCATAGCCACCTTCTCGTTGGTAGTGAACTCCTTGAAGGTTGCCTCCTCGTAAGCAATAGGAGCCAAGGTGTTAGGAGTTGCAGGAGACCAGCTTGTAGCCTCGCTACCCTCGATGATGATACCAGTAACGCTCTTCAGGTAGCCCAAATCAACAATGTTGTATTGCTCATCATACTCCAGAAGCTGGAACATATCATAAACACCAATGGTATCGGTATTCTGTACGAAGTAAGGCTCCTTCACAACAGACTCAGGATAGTAAGGATCGGGAGTCTCAACAACTGTGAAGTCGAGGCTCTTCACCTGGATCAAGCGGTTCAGATAGTTGTTGTCGAGCACCTTGTTCAGAGCCACTACAGTGGGCTTCACAGGAACAAGTTCTGTGCTTACGGTTACCTGAGACATTGCCTTCGTGCTGTCGTTGAGAACCAGCATACCGCCATTCTCTACACGGCAGTACAATGTACCATCGAGCTGCAAGCTGTCGCGAGTTACGCCGATAACATCAGCCAAACCTTCCTGTACAAACCAGCCGTCGCCTGTCTGCAACTGAACGCCACCCTTAGCATCCTCAAGCAATACGAGGCTGCCACTGTGACCCATGGTGTAGAGAGTAACCACAGCCTTATCGAGAGTAAGAATGATGTCCTCACCATCCTCAATATTCTTCAACTCACCGATGTTAGCCACACGAGTAGCAGGCTTCACCTCTGCTGAGTACTCACCGAAGGGATAGAAGTTGATGGTTCCATCATAGGACTTGTCAACGAAACCGTTGATGCTTGTGAATGATATGAAGTTAGGAATGTTCTCGGGGAAGATGTAATAGTTGTCATAGAGCATGATAGAATCCTTCACCTCTGTGGTGGCTGAATCTCCATTGGCGATGGTGCGTGTAGCAATGAGATAGAAATCAGAGTTACCCCATTCACCTACAACCTTGCCAAACTCTACATTCTTCAGGTTGATATACTTACCAAAGTTGGCAAGCATACCTTCGTCGGTGTTGATGTCAGATACTGCCACCTCTACAGGTGCCACCACGCAGTCGGTTGCTTCGAGAGTGCTCTCGAGAGACTTGCCTGTGAGATAGAATACAGGACGACTGTAGTTGTCGAAGCCGAAGGTACCGTAGATAGTACCAGTGTACTGCTTGCCCTCGTTCAGAGAGATGCCGGTAGCCTCCTGCAACTTAGCAGCAAACTGACGCTCCAGAGCCAGTGCACCAGTCTCGTCCTCGATGAGGGTGTACTGAGGATACATATCCTCGTGCAGTGTAGAGAGGTTCACCTTGGCATTGGTCAGTGTCAGAGCCACGGGAGTGCCATTCAGAGTCTTAGCCTCTGCAATGTTTGCAGCAGCAGTGTAGGGCACGTCGTCGCTCACCTTTTCGATGAACAGGTAGTCAAGACCCCAGTTCTCTGAACCACCTGCTACCCAAGAGAGTGAGTTCTTTCCAGCAGCAAGCACAATCTCCTTGCTCTGCTCGCTGAGGTTCACAGCGGCAGTGATGAAGGTGGCAACTTCACTTCTGTTGTTGTTGAACTTGAGAGTATCGCCCAAATTTCTTGTAGCGTCAAACAGACCCACGGTGAGTTTATATACACCTGCGGGCAGAGTGCAGATAGAAGCATCGTAAGTGGTATATACTGCCTTGCCTTGAGAAGCACGGATGGCAGCATTGCCAGTGGTCAACTCCTTCTTGTAGTAGTTGCTCATGTCCTCAGCCTCTGAGTAATATACCACGCGGCTTATGCCTTCCTTGGCGGTATATTTCACATTCACCTGCTTGCTGTCGGCATCCATGGTGATGTAATGGTTGTACTCCTTGTTGTTTACACCAGCCTCGTAGAGCAAACTGTCAGAGGGAGCCTCTGCAGTACCATCAAGCAATACATAGCGAGGATAAGACACTGTTACAGCATCATCCTGGAAGGCCTTGCCTTCTTTGATCTTCTTCAGCACGTTGCCTTCTGCATCCACTGCATTGAGCACCCATGAGTATTCTGCAGCCTTCTCATAGTAGATGATAAACTCCTTGTTGTCTTCAGCAAGTGCGCCACCTGTAGCATCCATGTAGATGTACTTCTGACCATTTTCTGTGTAGAAAGGAGAGGTAGGCAACACCACGTCCTTGCCCACCATACCAGTAGCGGTATAGGTGTCGATCTCTGCACCATCGCACTGTCTTGAAACAGTATAGTTGATGAAGGTTGCTGTTGACTCCTCTGAAACGATGCTGAGGTGGTTCATTCCAACTGCACGGTCTGTATTTCCACAAACGTTGTTCAGATTCAAAGAAAGCAAATCAATCTTGAAGCCTTCGGGAAGCATGGCAGAGTAGTTGTAGGTCTTGCCCAACTTACCGTTGACGATATTCACATCCACAAAGCCCTTGCCATAGATGCTCACGGTGAACACTGTGTTCTTGGCATCATCGTTGGCATATTCTTTTCCAGACTTGTTGAAACCGTCACCGCTCTGCAAACTGCTGCCCTCAGCCTTGAAACCTACAACGGTCTCTCCGCCGATAGTTGCATTTGTGAAGAAGCAGTCGCCGCCACGGTAGGTATAGCTGAACAAAGCCTTGCCATCACTGTTCAAGATGGAAACGCCTTCGTCCTTACCACTGGAAATCCATCCGTGATAACCAGTCCATTTGAAGGTAACCACTTCGTTCTCTGCAATAGCGTATGCCTCTACAGCCTCAGTTGATTCATCGGTATCGAACACGAGAGATGCAGTGCCTTTTCCGCCCTTTGCAACCATAGCGCTCACATACTTACCTGTGATAATCTCACCATTGATGAACTTGCCGGTGTTCTCGGTCAAATCCTCGTTGATGGGGAAGATAGGTTCTGCAGGCTCAGCCACGGTGATAGAGTAGATGTGGCAGCCATTGTTGTTCTTGAACACAGCGTCCACAGTCTCGGTCTCGATACCCTCTGTGGGCACCACCCATACGCACTTGGTCAATTCTTTAGGTTTCTCTGAACCCTCTGTAGGAAGCACAGCGGTGCCGTTTACGGTAAGACCAACACCACGACCATCAGTTGGCTTGTGAGACTCCACATACATGGTGATGGTAGAACCAGGCTTCACTGCGGGGATAGTGATCACATTGGTCTTACCGCCAATCCACAGATATGCGCCTCCGTTGTATGTACCGAGACTTGTGGAAGGATAATCAATGGCAATGGCCAAAGCGCCAGCTGCCATTGTGGGGAACTGTAATCCCTTGAGTTCCTCAATCACCACACCATTTGCTGTGATGTCAGCACCGGGATCAGCAGTGCCATACCAATAGGCTGCACCACCCCTGTCGGGATCCGTTTCAGAAGGTCCTGCAACCTTCTCATAGCTGCGCCAAGGTGTTACTGCAGGCCACGCACCAGCCTCGTCTTGTACGACTGTGGCTGCCTCTGCTTTCAGATTTGCGATTGTAGCCTCGCTCCACTTGGTGAAGTCCCAAGTGCGCACGGCTGCATTGGCTGCGAGAGCCACCATCATCAAGCAAAGAGAAAGAAATGTTACGTAAGTTTTTTTCATTCTTTTGTTTGTTTTCGGCACTTCGCATCTGACGCCAGTGCCAAGGTTAATTTTGTTTGTTTTTGTTCATTTCACCGCTGCAGATGCGGCTTTCTTCCCGTCTTAGGGGTAAGAACAGTGGTGAAGTAAGTAGGCGCTTCTTTTTCGGTAACTTGTTAGGGCATGGACGCAGGCATTGTATGGCTGCCATCACTCGCCGTTTTTAGTTGGATTTGATTTTAATTTAATAAATGAATAAAGTTATTTAATTTAAGTTTTGTCAACACAAGGGGCATTGCACACAGTTTGTGCAACGAAGAACATATAGCCAGCACCATGGCAATCATCACGGAAATAAATCCATTTTGCACCATTTTATCGCTATCTGCCTCATATTCAGCAGCACATCAAAGGCAGAAAATCCACCTAAGATGTACAAAATTTGGTGCTAAGTTACATTATTTTTAAAATATTGCGCATATTCATACCACCTAATTAGAATTATTTAACGAATTATTCTCCAAATTATTTTGACACCTTTCACAGGTATTGACCTTTCAAAGGCGCTGGGTGCATGGAAAGGAAAAGAAAAAACGAGCTTTGCTTGTGTAATAGCGGAAAAAATAGTACTATTGCAGAAAATAACGAGAAAACTTACAATCATGACACAAGAAGAGAAGACGCAGATAGAGGAGCGCATCGTGGAAGTACTGAAAACCGTATATGACCCCGAAATACCCGTGAACGTGTATGACCTGGGACTGATTTACAAAATAGACCTGAAAGAGGATGGCGACCTGGATATGGACATGACACTCACCGCACCTGCCTGTCCCGCAGCAGACTTTATCATGGAAGATGTAAGGCAAAAAGTGGAAAGCGTGACTGGAGTGAACAGCGCCAATATCAACCTGGTGTTTGAACCCACTTGGGACCAAAGCATGATGAGCGAAGAAGCAAGATTGGAACTGGGATTTTAGTGCCCGCACCCGAAGGAAACAACGAGAACAAAGAAACATCTAACGATGAAACCGATATATTTTCTTTCTGATGCCCATCTCGGTTCTTGGGCGATAGAGCACAGCAGGATGCACGAACGGCGACTGGTGCGCTTTCTGGACGACATCAAACACAAGGCTGCGGCAGTGTATCTGCTGGGCGACATGTTTGACTTCTGGTATGAATATAAATATGTGGTGCCCAAAGGCTATACCCGCTTCTTAGGCAAACTCTCGGAGCTGACCGACCTGGGCGTGGAGGTGCACTACTTTATAGGCAACCACGACATCTGGGCCTACGACTATCTGGAAAAGGAGTGTGGAGTGATTCTGCACCGCCAGCCACTGACCACAGAACTCTATGGCAAGGTGTTTATGATGGACCACGGCGACGGACTGGGCGACCCCGACAAGAAATTCAAACTGCTGCGCAAGGTGTTTAGAAACAGAATGTGCCAGGTGCTCTTCTCATCTCTGCATCCACGATGGGCCATGTGGTTTGGAATGACATGGGCAAAGCACAGCAGGATGAAGAGAAAAAACAATGAAGAGCCACCCTATATGGGAGAAGATAAGGAACACTTGGTGCTCTTCACCAAGAAATACATGACCACGCATCCCGATGTGGATTACTTTATCTACGGGCACCGCCACATAGAACTGGATTTGCAACTGTCTAAGAAAACACGGATGATGATTCTCGGCGACTGGATTACACAGTTCACCTACGTGGTGTTTGACGGCACCCACCTCTTCATGGAAGAATATGCCGAAGGGGAGAGTGTGATTAAATGAAGAATAAAGAATGAAGAATAGGGCTACGCCGTTCAATTGCGACTCTCTGAATGCTCAAAGAATTGAATTGTCTGCGTTTATCCTATTCTTCATTCTTCATTTAACCCAAATCGGCCATTATACTGTTATCATCATAACGCTCATGGCCGATTTGGGTTTAAAAGAGATTACACCAGTTCCATTGTATCGGTGGCAATCATCAGTTCCTCGTCAGTGGGAACCACCACCACCTTCACTTTTGAGTCGGGAGTAGAGATGATGGCCTCCTCTCCGTGGATACCTGCGTTCTTCTCCACATCGAGCTTCACGCCCATCCACTCCATGTTACGGCAAACCTCCTCGCGCATGTTGGCCTGGTTTTCGCCCACGCCAGCGGTGAACACGATGGTGTCAACACCTCCCATGGCGGCAGCATAGGCTCCCACGTACTTCTTGATGCGATAGAAATACATGTCGAGGGCAAGAACGGCACGCTCGTCGTTGTTCTTGGCGGCAGCATCAATCTCGCGCATGTCGCTGGAGATGCCGGTGATGCCCAGCAGTCCACTCTTCTTATTGAGCAGGTTAGAGATACCGTCGGCATCAAGGTTCTGCTTCTTCTGGATAAAACTGATGGCACCACCATCAATGTCACCAGAACGGGTACCCATCATCAAGCCTTCGAGCGGAGTAAGACCCATAGAGGTGTCTATGCACTTGCCTTTATCCACAGCAGCCACCGAACCGCCATTACCGATATGGCAGGTGATGATGCGCTGCTCTTCGGGCTTTACGCCAAGTATCTCGCACACACGTGCCGACACATAGCGATGACTGGTGCCATGGAAGCCATAGCGACGCACGCCATACTGCTGATACAGTTCGTAGGGAATGGCATACATATAAGCCTTGGCAGGCATTGTTTGATGGAAGGCGGTGTCGAACACTCCCACCTGAGGCAAGCCAGGCATCAACTCTTTCACTGCATTCACGCCCTTGAGGTTGGCAGGATTGTGAAGGGGAGCCAAGTCGTTGCACTCCTCGAAGGCACGCAGCACCTCGTCGGTGAGCACCACACTCTTATTGAACTTCTCTCCGCCATGCACCATACGGTGGCCCACGGCATTGATTTCACTCAGGTCTTTGATAACGCCTATCTCAGGATCAGTGAGCAGTGAGAAGATAAACTTCACGCCCTCTGTATGCTCGGGAATATCGTGCATTATCTGCTTCTTCTCTCCGTTAGCCAGCTTCACCTTTACAAAGGCATTGTCCAGTCCCACGCGCTCTGCCCCACCCGAGGTCATCACGCTCTTGTCGTCCATGTTATAAAGTGCGTACTTTATAGATGACGAACCACAGTTTAAAACCAATATCTTCATAGTCTTTCAACGAATTTTCTTCATTCTTCACTCTTCATTTATCCAATCACTTGGCATCCATTGCCTGACAAGCGGTGATGGCCACCATCTTATAGATGTCATCTACTGAACAGCCACGGCTGAGGTCGTTGACAGGACGTGCAATACCCTGAAGAATAGGACCAAGAGCCACGGCACCGCCAAGACGCTCCACGAGCTTGTAAGAGATGTTGCCCACCTCCAAGCAGGGCACTACGAGCACATTGGCTCTACCTGCGATGTCGCTGCCCGGTGCTTTCTTGGCACCCACAGAGGGAACGAGCGAGGCATCGGCCTGCAACTCACCGTCGATATGGAGGTCGGGAGCCATCTCCTTGGCAATACGGGTGGCCTCAACCACCTTATCCACCACCTCATGACTGGCGCTGCCCTTGGTAGAGAAGCTCAGCATGGCCACACGTGGGTCGGCAAAGCCTGCCACACTCTTGGCTGTCTGCGCTGTGCACACGGCAATCTGTGCCAACTGCGAAGCATCGGGCATAGGGGTAACAGCCACGTCGCCAATCACCAGCACGCCATTCTCGCCATACTCAGGCTTCTGGGTAATCATCAGCATGGCACCGCTGACACAGCTGATACCAGGGGCACATTTGATAATCTGCAGGGCAGGACGCAGGGTGTCGCCAGTGGTGCTGAGGGCTCCTGAAATCTGTCCGTCGGCACCTTCGGTCTTGATAATCATACAGCCGAGATAGAGCGGATTCTTCACCAACTCACGGGCTTTCTCAATGGTCATGCCCTTCTTCTTGCGCAACTCTGTGAGCAGGGCTGCATATTCCTCGCTCTTGGGGTTGTTTTCGGGGTCTATGAGTGTGGCCCTATCAATATGGGTGAGCCCCCACTGTGCTGCCAGTGCGTGAATCTCATCGGGATTACCGATAAGGATAAGGTCTGCCACGTCGTCTGCCAACACACGGTCGGCTGCTCTCAGGGTACGCTCCTCGGTAGCCTCGGGGAGCACGATGCGCTGCTTGTTACTCTTGGCGCGCTCAATGATTTGTTGTACTAAATCCATTGTTTTTTGTTTTTTAAGTATGTTTTAAAGATGTTTGTTGTGTTATATGTTTCAAATAAAGGGTTCCTCTCTCACTTCTGCTGGCTCTTGCCTGCTCTGCCAGCGGGTCAGCCAAAGGCCTTCTCTTCGGTGAGTATGCTCTCCAATTTTTCTGCAGAGAGGCGCAGATAGAACTTGCCGGCTATTGCCACGGTGATGCCTCCCGTTTCCTCGCTCACCACGATGGCGATGGCATCGCACTCTTGAGAGATGCCCAGGGCGGCACGGTGGCGAAGTCCCAGTTCTTTGGGAATATCAAGACTGTGGCTCACAGGCAGGATGCAACCAGCGGCAAGGATACGCTTGTCGGCTATCACCATGGCACCATCGTGCAGGGGAGAGTTCTTGAAAAAGATATTCTCAATGAGGCGCTGGTTGATATTGGCATCAATCTTGTCGCCCGTATCTGCCACCTCCATCAGTGATGTGGCACGTTCTATTACTATCAGCGCTCCCTCTTTGCGCTTACTCATGCTGAGACACGCCAGCACCACGGCCATGATAGCCTCCTTGTCAACAGTGTCTTCGTGCTGCTTGCCTTCGTTGCTAAACAGGCGGGTGAACCTGCGGATGTGCTGGTGGGCTCCAAGATTGTAGAGAAACTTGCGCACATCGTCTTGAAAGAGAATGATGAGACCTATCACACCCACGCTGACCAACTGGTCCATGATGCTGCCCAACAGGCGCATCTCCAACATCTGCGACACAAAGAGCCACAGCACCACAAAGACCAGAATACCGATGAACACGTTGAGAGAGCGCGACTCCTTCATCACACGATAAACGGAGTAGAGCATCACCGCAACGAGGAAGATATCGATAAAATCTTTAAGGCCAAAGGGAAAGAACATGGGCTATCGGATTATTTCGGGATAGGTTTGACACACTATTTTTACGGCCTCCACCGCCTGACGCACATCGTGCGCCCTAAGAATATGGGCTCCCTGCTGCAAGGCTATGGTGTGAAGCACGGTAGTACCGTTGAGAGCCTCGGTGGGAGTGGCATCCAGCAATTTGAAAATCATTGTCTTGCGCGACACGCCTACCAACAGTGGGCACTGCAATGCCTGCAACTCGCGCAACTGCCCCATGAGACGGTAGTTTTGCTCCAGCGTTTTTCCAAAACCAAAACCCGGGTCAAGGATGATGTCTGCCACACCAAGACTGCGCAACTGCTGCACCTCATGAGAAAAAGCCATGAGCATATCGTGCAGGGTGGGTTGCACCGACATCAGGATATAGGGCACCTTGAGGCGTGCCACCATACGGAACATGGCAGGATAGCCATCGGGGGCAAGCAACTCGGGGGCTGCATTGGTGCCCTCAGTACCACCAAAAGCGCCATTGACATTGCCCTCGCTCACATCGTTGACAATAGCCACGCCATACTCTTCCACCGCCATGCGCGCCACATCAGGGCGAAAGGTATCTACGCTGACCACCGCATCTGGCTGCTCTCGTCGCAGTATCTGCAGGGCGTGGCGCAGGCGCATCATCTCCTCTTCGGCACTCACCTGAGCGGCACCTGGACGAGTGGAAAAAGCGCCTACATCAATGATGGTGCCCCCCTCGGCAATGATCTGATTCACACGCTCGGCTATCTCGGCATCTGCCTGCTTGCGACTGCCAGCGTAAAAGGAATCGGGCGTACAGTTGAGGATGCCCATCACCTGCGGTGTGGCAAGCGAAAAGAGGCTGCCACCCACATTGAGGGTATAGGGAAGAGGTTGTTGCATGGTTTGCATGGTTATCAGGGCCGCTTTGTTGCAGCACCGTTATGCTTGCAAATTTACAATATAAATATGAAAAGAAGCCTCAAATCACAGAAAACTTTGTACTTTTGCAGCAATAATTTTAAACGGGAGAAGCCTATCTCACTTACCACTATGAACATCGAACAACTGTATCACATCTTCACACAGCACCCTGTGGTGACCACCGACAGCAGAGACTGTCCAAAGGGTTCTATCTTCTTTGCCTTGAAGGGAGCCAACTTCAACGGCAACCAATTTGCCAAAACTGCATTGGAAAAGGGCTGTGCATACGCCGTTATCGACGAGCCGGAATTTGCAGAAAACGACCATTTCATCGTAACAGAAAACTGCCTGCACACGCTGCAAATGCTCGCAAGAGAGCACCGTCGCCACTGCCACATCCCCGTGGTGGGCATCACGGGCACCAACGGCAAAACCACCACCAAGGAGTTAGTGGCTGCCGTGCTGAAAGAGAAGTACAATGTGTGGTTCACTCAGGGCAACTTCAACAATGACATCGGCGTGCCAAAAACACTGCTGCAACTAAACCAAGCCCACGAGATAGCGGTGATAGAGATGGGGGCAAGTCACCCAGGCGACATCAAGACGCTGGTAGAGGTGGCAGAACCCGACTATGGCATCATCACCAATGTGGGCAGGGCACATCTGCAAGGCTTCGGCTCTTTTGAAGGAGTGATGAAGACCAAGGGGGAACTGTACGACTTTTTGCGCACACGCCCCGATGGAATGGTATTTATTGATGCAAATAACAGCCACCTCACTGCCATGGCAGAAGGACTGAAACAGGTAAGTTATGGCACCACCGAAGGCACAGCCACCCCTATGGTGAGAGGCGAGATAGTGAAATGTGCCCCCACCCTATGCTTCCGCTGGTACGACCTGCAAGGCAACAGCTACACCGTGCAGACACACCTCATCGGTAGCTACAACCTGCTGAACATGCTTGCCGCTGCCACCATAGGACTGCATTTCGGTGTGCAGCCCTCACAGATAAACCACGCACTGGAGCACTATGTGCCGAGCAACAACCGCTCTCAGATGGACACCACAGAATACAACCACTTAGTAATGGACGCCTACAACGCCAATCCCACCAGCATGGAAGCCGCCATCACCAACTTTCATCTGATGGAGGTGGAAGAGAAGATGCTGATTCTTGGCGACATGAAGGAACTGGGAGAAGTGAGCCACGAGGAGCATCAGAAGATAGTGGATTTGCTCAAAACCTACGGTTTCACCGATGTATGGCTGGTGGGCAGCGAGTTTGCCTCTACCGCTTCACCCTACCGCCACTTTGCAGATGCAGAGGAGGTGAAACAGGCTATCCGCCAACAGCAGCCCCGCCACAAATATATACTCATCAAGGGGAGCAACAGCATGAAACTGGCATCGCTGAAAGAACTGCTGTAAAAGAGTGTAGAGAAGACGACGGAGATGCAATAAGAATAAAAAAAGGAAAAAACATTGCTTTCTCATTTTTTTAATGTACCTTTGCACCGCTAAAGGCACGGGATGTAGCGCAGTTGGTAGCGCACTACGTTCGGGACGTAGGGGTCGGGCGTTCGAGTCGCCTCATCCCGACTAAGTAAAGGGCAGTGGAAGTAGTTTCTACTGCCCTTTGTTGATGTCTTCACTTCAACGGACAGGCATTATCCCAAAACGGTCATTAGGCGCATTATGCGCAAACGATCTTTCTTTTTGGGATTATTCAAACGAGAGATAGGGCTTCAGACGCAGGGTGTCGGCAGGAGAAAAAGCTGGGAGCATCAGCAGGGTGGAAAGGGAAGACAAAGCCCCCTGTCTGCGACGATAGTTCATCAGCTGGCACACCTGCTCATAGTTGAGATAAGGATGGTGGAGCAAGGTGCGGAAAGCAGCATGATTGACATCAAGGTGACGGCACAACGAGCCGGAAACGCTGAACCAACGGTGGCAATGAACCAAAGAACTGTCGATTTCATCGAGCTGCTCAACACGAACAAAGCCGCCCAGTTTGCTGCGATAATCCACAATGCGGCGTGCCCTGTAGGCACCTATGCCAGGCACACGTTGCAACAGAGCAGTGTCGGCTGTATTGAGATTGAGCACCGTGTCGGCGCGGAACTTGTTACTCTTCCACACTGTATGCTCCTGCCCTGCGCTCCTTGATTTGGCATGATGACGGGCATCGCCATCATATCTGTACCGCCTCTTTTCACTGTACCTGCGATACTGACTGCGGTGACTACCATGTGACACGGAAGAGCGGCATGAATCGGCATCCGCTGCTGCCCATTCGTGCCGCTCTTGTTGCGGTTTTGATAGAAATACGAATAATCCCCCTCCCAATATTCCTACCAGCAAGACAGCCAGAAAGAGGGCATCGTGCTTGTTCAGGAAGAGTTTCATGCGCCAAAGAGGATTATGCCAGCAAGCGCTTCACCACCTCAGAAATAGCACTGCCAGAGGCTTTGCCTGCCAACTGCTTGCTTGCCATTCCCATCACCTTGCCCATCTCCTTGATGCTCTGCGCACCTGTTTCGGCGATGATGGCCTTTACGGCTGCTTCTATCTCTTCGGTGCTCAGGGCTTTTGGCAGGTACGATTCTATCACATTCACCTGTGCCATCTCTGCCTCTGCCAGGTCGGCACGGTTCTGCTGTGTGTAGAGGCTGGCAGAGTCGCGCCCCTGTTTGGCGAGTTTCTGCAACAGTTTCAATGCAGTTGCATCTTCCAGAGTGTCGTTGGCATTAGGAGCCGTCTTTGCCTCAATAAATACTTTCTTAATGTTGCGCAAGGCTTCCAAGCGCACCTTATCCTTTGCTTTCATCGCCTGCACGATGTCGCTGCTTACTTGTTCAAATAATGCCATTGTGTATTCTTATTTAGATAATTAGTTCAAGTTTCTGCTCTTTTAGGCAAACGAGATGGTTCCCGAAACGCCTTCGCCCGGCTCGTCATCGATGGGAGTATCCTGCTGATGAGCACCATCGCCATACGACTGGCTGCGAATACTGTCCAAAGTTTCTCTTGTACGCTTGTAGGTGGGTGTGGACTCTACAGCAGAGATGATATCGTCGTTGTCCAAATCTTCCTGACGGAACAGATAGATGTGCGGACGACGCTTGTATCGTGCATTGTTGTTGCCGTCACCGTAGTAGCGGTTACGCCTGTCTTCATTGCGTGCAATCTTCTCCTGCACCTCGGCAATTCGGTTGGCCTCTTCCTGGGTGTGGCGCTTCAGGTGTCCGTCCATACCGTCCACATTCTGTATGCCAAAGCCTGTGGCAAGGATGGTCACCTTTACCTTCTTGCCCAGTTCCGGGTCGGTGGCTATACCCCACTTGATTTCAAAGTCGCCAAACTTGGCCATGAAGTCGTTCACATCATTCATCTCTTCCATCATCAGCGACTCCTTGCCATCCTTTCCACCAGAGAAAGAGATACTGAGCAGTATCTTCTTGGAGTTATATACATCGTTCTCGTTGAGCAGAGGAGAGTTGAGCGCATCTTCAATAGCCTTCTTCACACGTCCTTCTCCCTCGCCATAGCCTGTGGACATGATGGCCACGCCTCCATCCTTGAGCACTGTTTTCACGTCGTTGAAGTCAAGGTTGATGAGACCATGCACGGTGATGATTTCGGCAATGCTCTTGGCAGCCACACTCAGGGTGTCGTCGGCTTTGCCAAAGGCATCGAGCACTGTGAGTTCAGGGTAGATGGCACGCAGACGCTCATTATTGATAACCAGCAGTGCATCCACGTGCTTTGCCATCTGCTCCACACCATCGAGAGCCTGGTCTATCTTGCGGTCGCCCTCAAAGCGGAAGGGGATGGTGACGATACCCACGGTGAGGATGCCCATCTCCTTGCTCACACGGGCTATGACGGGGGCAGCTCCAGTGCCTGTGCCGCCGCCCATACCAGCAGTGATAAATGCCATGCGTGTGCCGTCGTTGAGCATGTTTTTGATATCTTCAAGGCTCTCTTCGGCGGCATTGCGTGCCACCTCTGGCTTGTTGCCGGCACCAAGTCCCTCTACACCCAACTGCAGATGCACGGGCACAGGACTGTCATTGAGAGCCTGTTTGTCGGTGTTGCACACTACGAACGACACATCGTGAATGCCTTCGCGATACATGTGGTTCACGGCGTTGCCGCCACCTCCACCTACACCAATCACCTTGATGATGCTATTTTCCTTTTCGGGTGCTCCAAAATCCAGGGCTCCCATGTTGTTATCTTGCTCTGTCATAGTTTTATCCCTTCCTTGATTAGTTATCTGTTTCCTCCTTGGTCATGGTTTCTCCCAGACGTTTCAGTCCGTTGACGCACTTATAGAACAGGCTTTTTTCCTTGCGGCGGCGTTTGCGCTCCTCTTCAGCAGCCTCCTCTTGTTTCAGGCGTTCCTCTTCTTCACGCTTGCGGCGTGCCTCTTCCTCTGCCTGCTGCTTCTCTGCCTCTGTGCGCACCACTCCGGTAGGTATTTCCGCCGCCTGTCGTGCCTTGGTACGCTCGGCAGTGGCAACCGGCTGTTTGTTGCTGGTAGAGAACAGGTCGGCCTCGGTAGCCTCACCTCCGGCACAGTTCATATCTCCCTTGGCAAGCAGTCCCAGCACAGTGTTCATCATACCGTTGCGGGCAGTGATTTCGGGATTGCTGGAAGTAACTGTCTGTGTCACGAACTTGGCGATGCGAATCTTGTCGATATGTGCGTGGTTGGCAAAGGCCTTCTCAATGTTCTTCATATTGGAACCGCCACCCGTGAGGATGATTCCGCCCAGCAGTTTGTCGGTATATTCAGTGGGAATCTGGTGCAGCACGTTCTCGATAATCTCTTCCAAACGGCTCTCCACTATCTCGATAAACTTATGGCTCTCTATCTTTCTCTCCTGATCGATGGGCAGCATCAGGGTATTGTCGATGTCGGCATTGTCGGTATAGGCACAGCCATATTTCAACTTCATCTTCTCTGCCTCGCTCTCTTCTATCTGCTGCAGTGAGGCGATGTCTTTGGTGATGTTGCTGCTGCCAAGTGGCAATACCGACAGGTGGCGCAGAATATTCTTGCTATATACAGACACGGTAACGGTGTCGGCTCCTATATCCACCAAGGCGCATCCCGAGCGTTTCTCTGCCTCGGTGAGCACGCTGTCGGCAAGGGCAAGAGGTGCCAGATACATTTCGGCAATGGGGATACCAGCGGTTTCAAAACATCTGTTGAGGTTGTTATAGAATGTCTTTCTTTCCAGGATATTGAGGACATTGCCCTCCAAACGCTTGCATTGTATGCCCACAGGGTCTATCTGATACTGGTTGTCCACCTTATACTCCTGTACAGCGGCATCTATAATCTCCTGATCGGTATATGTCATGTTGCGGTTGGCATCCAACAGCTCATTCACCATATCCTGAGTCACCTTGGTATCTACCACCAGGTTCTTGGTAATCACGTTACGCAGACTGCGGATAGACTGTCCTCCCACACCCACATACACCTGCCTGATTTCTGTCTTGAGCTGCTTGGTGAGTTTATTCACGACATTAGACAGGCACTGCGCTGTTCTGTCAATATTATATACCACTCCCTTGTGAATAAACGACGAGGAGTTTTCCTTCACCACTGCCAGCACATTGATGCTGCCATCGAGGTTCTTTGTTCCTGCAATACCGGTCATCTTGGACGAGCCAAGTTCTATTGCCACGATAAATTCCTTTGCTGCCATTTTCTTCGTCTATATTAGCTTGTTTTCTTTTTATTTTCTTTCTTGCCTGCCACTGCCTTCAAGGGTTTCTCGCTCTTCTGTGTGTTTGACACTCCCCGCTTCGCCGCAGATGGGGTGGCTGGTGCCAACTGCTTTTGCGCTGCTGCCGCGGGCTGCTCTGCTGTTGTTGCTGCGGGCTGCGGCGGCACAGGCTGAGCCACTGCCACAGGGGCTGCCGCACGTGACTTTTTGTGACGTTTTTTACAGATAATCTGGTTGGAAAACTCCACGTTGATCATCTCGTACTTGTTCCATCCCGCCTCTTTCAGTCCATATCTATAGAACTTGTCAAGGCGTTCCAACTTGGCAGGGATATCAACGGGTGCCCCCAGATATACGATATGATCGCCCACACGCGGCACCATCTCTATAGAGCCATCGGGAAGCACGTGCAACTGCTCCACCTGGTTGTGCCATAGAGTGCTGTTGACGATGTAGTTGCCCACCTGTCTGAGCACCTTGGAGGCATAGGCCTTGCTGATGTCGCCTGTGGCAATCACCAAGTCGCCTGCATATCGGTTGTTGGGCATGATACCCCCCCTATTGTCTATATAATAGTCTTCACCACTGTTGCTCTTCACCCTTATCAGCGGCATACGCTGCGTGAGTTTTACCACCACCCCGGCATCAATGGTCTTGAAGCACTCCACAGAGTCGATAAACGGACTTTTCTCCAGCACGTTTTCTATCTTGCGCACATCCACCTTGCTCATGGGCTGCGACACGGGATAGATTTTCTGTTGCTTCATCAGGCGCACTATCTCGCTGTTGTCCAGAAAGCCATCCACCACATCATCCTGTATCTGCACATCCACCGCAGCGCACAACTGATTGTCATCATCCGTGCGGTTGAACACGGTGATGGCACAGAACAGGTAGGCTGCCAGTGCAACGTCGATGATGGCGATGATGATGGTTTTCACTCTGACATTCATATCACGGATGGTTTATTTCGTTTTCTGCTCCAGTATCTGCTGTATTTCGGGCACCATATTGTCCAAATCGCCCGCCCCGAGGATCACAACCACATCCATGGAATGGGTGCGCACATAGTCGGGCACCTGCTCCTTGTGTATCATCTCCTTCTCCACGCCGGGCTTCAGATGGTCGTAAATCAGTTGCGAAGTAACGCCGGGGATAGGCTCCTCTCGGGCAGGATAGATATCGCAGAGCACCACACGGTCGAGCAGGCTCAGGCTGTCGGCAAACTCCTTATAGAAGTCGCGTGTGCGTGTATAGAGGTGGGGCTGGAAGATGGCTGTAATCTTGCGGTTGCGATAGAGCTGGCGGATGCTCGATGCACTTTGGAATATCTCTTGCGGATGATGTGCATAATCGCTCAGCAGCACGGTTGTGTTGTTCTTTATCTTGAAGTCGAAACGCCTCTCCACTCCTTGGAAGGATGCCATACCGCTGCGCAGCTCCTCTGCCGTGCATCCGCAGAGCTGTGCCATAGCCATGGCAGCAATGCCGTTTTCGATATTGATGGGCACGGGCTGTCCCAGGCGGATATTGTTGACACGCTCTATAGGCGACACGAAGTCGAAGCTTATCTCGCCATTGTCTATCACGATATTCTCGGCATGGAAGTCGCCCTCATTCAGTGCATAGTCGTATCTTCTCACTCCGGGCTGCAAGCGCTCCTGCATCTCCAGTCCACGATGAATGATGAGTGCCCCGCCGGGCTGTATGAGTGAGGAGTAGTGGGCAAAGCTTTCCAAGTATGCCTCTTTGGTGCCATAGATGTCAAGATGGTCGGCATCGGTGGCTGTAATCACGCTCATCCAGGGTCTCAACCAATGGAAAGAGCGGTCGAACTCATCGGCTTCTATCACCACATAGTCGCTTTGGCTCAGGATATAATTGGTGTGATAGTTCTTGGAGATGCCACCGAGAAAGGCGTTACAGTCGGCTTTGCTCTGGTGCATGATGTGTGCACACATGGTAGAGGTAGTGGTTTTGCCATGGGTTCCTGCCACGCAAAGTCCTTGGTGGGCACGTGTCAGTGTGCCCAGCACCTGCGCCCTTTTCTGTATGTCAAAGCCCTGCTCTCTGAAATATTGCAGTTCTATATTGTCGCTGGGAATGGCAGGAGTGTATATCACCAGGCACTCCTTGGGATTTTTGCAAGGCTCGGGTATCAGCGTCAGATCCTCAGTGTAGTGGATGCTCATGCCCTCCTGACAGAGTTGACGGGTGAGCTGTGTTTCGGTTTTGTCATAGCCTGCCACCACCAGTCCCTTGTGCATAAAGTAGCGGGCGATGGCACTCATGCCAATGCCGCCGGCACCCAGAAAATATACTGCTTTTATTTCGTTTAGTTCCATTGTTCGTTGTTTTTAGGGATGTTCTATAAATTAGTTTTCATGTTTCTATCAGAGTGTCTCTTTTGCTTGGACGATTTTGGACTCTCATTTGCATCTGTCTCTTTTTCATTCAGTCACGATGCCCGCATCGCTCCTTCTTTCATAAAAGACATCTGCTGCATGATAGCCTCAAAATAGCCTCAAGCTAATTTATAGAACACCCCTTTATTGTTTTCTCAGTCCAAGCACCTCCCGGGCTATGATCTCTGCCGCATCGGGCAATGCCAGTTGCAGGATATTGCGCTGCAGCGACTGCAATTGGGTGGTATTGCCCACGGTGTCAAGAGCCAGAGGGATGAGCTGCTGGGGCGCATCGGCATCTTTCACAAAGAGGGCAGCCTCCTTATTTACCAGTGCCATGGCATTTTTGGTTTGGTGGTCTTCTGCCACGTTGGGCGAGGGCACCAGGATAACAGGCTTTCCAATGAGACAGAACTCAGAAATACTGCTGGCTCCTGCCCTGCTCACCACAAGGTCGGCTGCCTTATAGGCGGCTCCCATGTCGGCGATAAAGTCAGTAACCACCAGATTGGGCACCGGCGGCATCTGCTGCAACTGTTGCCTTATCTGCTCACTGTAGAACTTACCCGTCTGCCAGATAAACTGCACCTGACTTTCCCTGAGCTGGTGGATATGACTGAGGACGCTCTCGTTGAGGGTGCGTGCGCCCAGACTTCCACCCACGATGAGGATGGTTTTTCTTTCAGGTTGCAGGCCAAACTGCTGCAATGCCTCCTCCTTGCTGAGAGTGGTGTCGAGCAAGTTTTGCCTCACCGGATTTCCCGTCTTGACGATTTTCTCAGCGGGGAAGAAGCGCTCCATGCCATCGTATGCCACACATATCTTCTGCACCTTGGCAGCGAGATGCTTGTTGGTGACCCCTGCATACGAATTTTGCTCCTGTATCAAGCAGGGAATACCCATGGCTGCTGCTGCATCCAGCGTGGCAGCACTGGCATAGCCACCCACGCCCACCGCCACCTGCGGGTCGAACTCCTTCAAGATGCTTCTCACCATGCGCTTGCTCTTCAGGAAGTCGAGCGCCACTCCTATGTTCTTGGGCGACCACAGCGGGCGTATCAGTCCGCGCACGGGCAAGCCCTTGATGTCGTAACCTGCAGCAGGCACACGCTGCATCTCCATTCTGCCCAATGCCCCCACAAAGAGTATCTTTGCATTGGGGCACAAGCGCTTGATGGCATTGGCTATAGACACGGCAGGAAAGATATGGCCTCCCGTGCCGCCGCCACTGATGATGATTCGCGTTTCGTTCATTTGGCAAAAATAATCATTTAAGGTGGGTTGTACAAATAACCACCGAATTTATTGTTGTATGGACCTGCGTTTTTCGCAAAGTCACTTCTCAGAATCCACCCTATGTGCTTGCTTTTCCAACACTTTTTTCCTCTGCTTGGCAGAACGACTGACGCTGAGGATGGCTCCTATATAGGCGCAGTTGATGATGGTAGAGGTACCACCCCTGCTGATGAGAGGCAACGGCTGGCCCGTTACGGGCACTATGCCCACTGCCACCATCATGTTGAAGGTGGCCTGCACCACCAGCAGCAATGCCAGACCCATCACCAGAAAGGCAGGAAAATTGTTCTCGCACTGACTGGCGATGCGGGCTGCCCTGAACAGCAGCACCACGTAGAGAAACACCACAAAGGCGGCTCCAAAGATGCCCATCTCTTCGATGATGATGGCATAGATAAAGTCGGAGAATGCCTGTGCCAGAAAATCGCGCTCCACACTGTTGCCCGGTCCCTTGCCTATCACATTGCTCGACACGATGGCTATGTTGGCATGTGCCACCTGTGCATCTTTATCCAAGTCGTAGTCTTTTGGGTCAACCTCTTTCTCGTCGCTAAACTTCTCTATACGTTTCTTCCATGTAGAGGCACGGTGGAACATCTTTGCCAGAGCGCCCTCATCTTTCTTCCTGACGGATTTATCCACCTGTTCAGCCACTTCAGCGCCACCAGCCTCATCGGCGGCCTTGGCTGTGCTGTCGGCACTGCCTGCCATGAAGATGAAAGCCAAACCAAGGGCTGCCATCACAAGCACCACGCCAAACAGCTTGCCCAACTGCACCATGGGCACCCTGCCCACAAACATCATAAGCACCACCACAAATACCAGCAGCACGGCAGTAGAGAGGTTCTCGAGCAGAATGAGGAAGGCAATAGGTACGGTGATGACGAGGATGTACCTGAACGCCATCTTGTCGGCTCCATTCTCGTGCTGCATCACACCGAGCACCTGCGCCACCGCCAGCACCACGGCTCCCTTGGCTATCTCTGAAGGCTGGAAGGTGATGCCAAAGATGGGTATCATGCGCTGGGCGCCGTTGATATTCTGTCCTGCCACCAGCACCCACAGCAAGGTGATTCCAGAGAGGAACAGCAGTGTCACCGTGAGCAATTTGAAATATCTGCAAGGGACATTGAGCACCACCACAGCCACAAAAGTGCCTATGAGCAGCATTACGGCATGCCTCACCATGGGCATCACGTAGTTGTTGTCGTAAGAGAGGTGACTGGATGCACTGAACACTTCCACCAAGCTAATCATGCAGAGGAAGAAGAACACTATCCATATCACCTTGTCGCCCTTGAAAATATTTGAAATCTTCTTGTTCATTCAGTTGTATGTTCTTGCCTTTATTGATTATCGTTTTGCGTTTGTCTAACTTGTAACTGTCAGGGGTTTATCCCCCCCGTACAGGAAGCAGGGAGGCCTACAGACTTCTTGCCAGAGTTTTAAACTGTTCGCCTCGGTCTTCCATGTTTTTAAACAGGTCGAAGCTGGCACAGCACGGACTCAGCAGCACTGTTTCGCCGGGTTTTGCCAGCTCATAACATGCCTCTATGCACTCCTTCATAGAATGTGTATCGCGCACGGGTATGCCCATTCCATCGAAGAAATTGTGCAGTTTAGTATTGTCTGCTCCAAGATACACCAATGCCGAGCACTTCTGTGCCACAAGGTCTTTGATGGCATTGTAGTCGTTGCCCTTGTCTTTACCTCCAAGAATAAGCACCACCTTGGTCTTCATGCTCTCCAAGGCATACCAGCAGGCATCCACGTTGGTGGCTTTAGAGTCGTTGACATACTGCACGCCACGCACGCTGACCACTTTTTCCAGTCGGTGCTCCACGCCGGGGAAGTCGCTCAGGCTCTTGCGTATCACCTCTTTCCTGATACCTGCGATATTGGTGGCTATGCCCGCTGCCAAACTGTTGTACACATTGTGCACCCCGGTAAGGCTCAACTTCTCTTGCTCCATGTTGAAGGGTGTGGGCACCTCTATGGTGTATTTGCCCTCTTCAATATATCCTATGGAGCCCTTTTCCTTGATTTTGGAGAAGGGGCACTGCACGGCCTTTATGTCGTATTTCTCCAGTTCACGCTTGATGATGGGGTCGTCGTTCCAATAGATAAAGGCGTCATCAGAAGTTTGGTTCTGTATGATGCGCATCTTGGAGTCCACATAGTTCTGCATGCAGTTGTCGTAGCGGTCCAGATGGTCGGGGGTGATATTGAGCAAGATGGCGATATTTGCCCTGAAACGGTACATATTGTCCAGCTGGAACGAACTGAGCTCTATGATATAGTATTCGTGCGGCTCTTCTGCCACCTGCAATGCCAGCGAATGACCTATGTTGCCCGCCAGTCCCACGTCGTAGCCTGCCTCTTTGAATATGTGATAGATGAGCGATGTGGTGGTGGTTTTGCCATTGCTACCTGTGATACAAATCATCTTGGAGTGGGTATATCTGCCAGCAAACTCTATCTCGCTGATGATGCCGATACCCTTTTCCACGGCACGCTTCACCATGGGAGCCTTGTCGGGGATGCCCGGGCTCTTGATAATCTCATCGGCATTGAGTATCTTCTCGGCGGTGTGTGTGCCCTCTTCCCACTCTATACCGCGGTCGTTGAGCATCTTCTTGTATCTGTCGTGGATGAGCGACATATCAGAAACAAACACATCAAAGCCCTCTTTCTTGGCAAGGACTGCAGCTCCTGCGCCACTCTCTCCTGCACCCAGTATCACAATTCTTTTTGCCATTTTCTTTGTTCTCCTTTGGTTCCGTTATAGCTGTATATTTGTTTTCTTCCCTGCTATCTCACCTTGAGGGTGATGATGGTCATGGCAGCAAGGATGATGGATATAATCCAGAATCTCACGGTGATTTTCGACTCATGGAAGGGACGGTGGGGCCACCTCTTGAGCAGATAGGTACTGGTGGCATCAAGCTGCGAGTCGAGTTTCCTGAAGTTGTCGTGGATGGGGGTGGCCCTGAACACGCGCACTCTTCTGCCCTTGCGCTTCTGCAACTTGAACCACTGTGTTTGGATAATCACACTGAGGCTCTCTACGAAGAAGATGCCACAGAGGATGGGCAGCATCAGCTCTTTGTGAATGATGATGGCACACACGGCAATGATACCGCCGATGGTGAGCGAACCGGTGTCGCCCATAAACACCTGGGCGGGATAGGCGTTGTACCACAGAAAACCTATCATGGCACCCACAAAGGCACAGATAAACACCACCAGCTCTTCTGAACCTGGAATGTACATGATATTGAGGTAGGCGGCATATTCTATATGACTGGACACATAGGCCAGGATGCCCAGCGCCACACCCACCACGGCAGAGTTGCCTGCACACATTCCATCCATTCCATCGTTGAGATTGGCACCGTTCGACACGGCTGTAACCACAATGATGGTCATCACCACAAAGAGTATCCAGCCTGCCGCCGTTTTATATTTTCCACAGAAGGCCATCACCTCTGAATAGTCAAGGTTGTGGTTCTTCAAGAAGGGGATGGTGGTCTTGAGCGATTTCTCTGCCTCGCTCTTGTGCTTCACCACGGTCGCCTGGTTCTGCTTCTCCAGCACCACATTCTCGCGCATCACTGCGTCAGGACTAAAATACAGGGCCAGTCCCACTATCAAACCTATGCTCACCTGTCCCACTATCTTGTATTTGCCTTTCAGTCCCTCCTTGTTGCGCTTGAATATCTTGATATAGTCGTCAAGAAAGCCCAGAAAGCCCAGCCACACTGTGGTAATCATCATCAGGATGAGATAGATGTTGCGCATACGCCCCAACAGTATCACGGGCACCAGGATGGAGATGATGATAATGATGCCGCCCATGGTGGGCACGCCTTTCTTTTCCACTCCAAAGGGGTCGATGCTGGGGTCGCGCTGCACCTCAGAGATGTTTCTGCGCTTCATGTACTTGATAAAGTGCTCGCCCACCCATGCCGACAGCAGCAGGGAGAGTATCAGTGTGAGCAGTGCCCTGAACGAGATATACGACCAGATGTGTGCACCTGGGATGTCGTACTGGTCGAGGAAGCGGAAGATGTAGTACAGCATGTTCTTTCTTTATTTTGATTGCCTGTTGCTTTGGTTATTCTTCTTCTGCGGTGTCAAAGCACGCTCTCACCACCTCTTTGTCGTCGAAGTGATGCTTCACGCCCTTCACCTCCTGATAGTCTTCATGGCCTTTTCCGGCAATGAGTATCACATCGCCTTTTTCTGCCAACATGCAGGCGGTGCGTATGGCCTCTTTTCTATCTACAATGCTCAGCACCTTTTTCATCTGTCGGGCATTGAGCCCTGCCAGCATGTCGTTGATAATGTCTTGCGGCTCTTCAAAGCGGGGGTTGTCGCTGGTGATGATCACCTTGTCGCTCTGCTTCACTGCCTCTTGTGCCATAAGTGGTCGCTTGCCTTTGTCTCTGTTGCCTCCGGCACCGCACACGGTAATCACGTGCCCGTTCTTGCCCAGCACCTCATGGATGGCATTGAGCACATTCTCCAGGGCATCGGGGGTATGTGCATAATCCACAATGGCAGTATATCCCTCGGGGGAGCGCAGGGGTTCCAGTCGGCCGCTCACGCTCTTCAGCGTGCTCAATGTAAGCAGCACCTGTTCGGGCTGCTGTCCCAGCATCACTGCGGCGCCATACACTGCCAGCAGGTTGCTCACGTTGAACTTGCCAATGAACTGTACTCCCACCTCTCTGCCGCAGATGTCGAGATACATGCCCTCGAAGTGGCACTCTATGATGCGTGCCTTGAAGTCGGCAAGGGTGCGTGTGGAGTAGGTCTTCACGGTGGCTTTGGTGTTCTGCACCATCACCATGCCATTCTTGTCATCAGCATTGGTGATGGCAAAGGCAGTTTTGGGCAGCATGTCAAAGAATGCCTTTTTGGCATCGCGGTAGTTTTCAAAGGTTTTATGATAGTCCAGATGGTCGCGTGTCAGGTTGGTAAAGATGCCTCCTGCAAAGTGTAGTCCGCCAATGCGCTTCTGTGCTATGGCATGACTGGAGCACTCCATGAAGGCATACTGGCATCCAGCCTCTGCCATCTGCGCCAACAGTGCATTGAGTTCTATCGGTCCGGGGGTGGTGTGGTCGGCAGGCACGGGCTTCTCGTCGATATAGTTGCACACGGTAGAGAGCAGACCGCACTTATAGCCCAGCTTGCGGAACATATTATATAATAATGTGGCGATGGTGGTTTTGCCGTTGGTTCCTGTCACTCCCACCAACTTGAGTTTGGCAGTGGGATTGCCATAGAAGTTGGTGGCCAACTGTCCCACCACATCTTCGGTGTTGTCCACCTGGATATAGGTCACCCCTGCCTGTTGTGCCTCGGGCATTTCCTCACACATCACCGCCACAGCCCCCTGCTCTATGGCTTTGGGAATGTACAGGTGCCCGTCGGCCTGCGTGCCTCTTATTGCCACAAAGAGGTAGCCCGACTTGATTTTTCTTGAATCGATGTCCACTCCGTTGATTTCGGTCAGGTCATTGCCTTGCAATGCCACCAAGGAGATGTTGTTGAGCAGTTCGTTCAGTTTCATACGCTTGCTTGTATTTGGTTTGGCAGAGGCTGTTGTTGCGCTCCACCATTTATTCTCTTATCTGTCATCTCATAGTGAGCACACACACGGCTCCAGAGGGCACCTTGGTGCCGGCGCTGATGCTTTGCTTCTCCACCTTGCCACGCCCTTCTATCCTTACGCGCAGTCCCACATTCTCCAACAGATACACGGCATCGCGTGCTCCCATGCCCACCACATTGGGCACCTTGTCTTTGCCTATGCTCTGTTTGTTCAGTGTCACCTGCTTGCGGTTGCTCTCGGCAGTGCCCCACACCTGCTCGTTGAAAGAGCCGTTGATGCTCCACTCTCGCTGGGTGGGTATCTGCAAGTGCTTCAGCACATAGTCTGCTGCCAGTATGTTTCCGTTTTTCACATCGGGCACATGTACAGAGCTGCTGTCTTTGGCATCGCTCACATCAAAGCGCAGGTGGCGAGCCATCACGCCCTCTGCTATGTGGTGGAACACCACTCCGCTCATGCCACCTCCCGAGGCTGGAAGTCCGGTTTTCTTGATACACACTATACAGCTGTACATGGGGTTATCTGCGGGGAAGAAGCCGGCAAAGCTCAGCCAATACTTCACGGCACCACTCTTGTAGCTGGCACCTCCCTCGGCCACCTGTGCCGTGCCTGTTTTTCCTGCCACCTTAAACAGTTTGGAACCTGCCTTGCGCCCCAGTCCCTGGCTCACCACATGCTCCAAGATGGTTTGCATGGTCTTCACCGTCTGCTTTTTGGCAATGGGTTTGTCCATCACCCTTTCGGGTGGAAACTCTCGTATCACTTCACCGTCTTTTACCACCTGCTTCACAAACCTTGGGCGCATCATAATGCCATCGTTGGCAATGGCGTTGTAGAAGGTGAGTGTGCTGATGGGCGGCAACTGCGTTTCATAGCCTATGCTCATCCATGGCAGTGCCGTCTTGCTCCAGTTCAGATACTGTCCGCGACTGTTTTTCTTGGGCATACGGATTCTGGGTTTGGCGGCTCCCACCAAGGGCAGGTGCAGGTCAGTGGCAATACCTGTGCGATAGATGCCCTGCACAAACTTCTCGGGATTGTTGCCATAGTTCTCGTCGATGATGCGGCTCACACCGATATTGGAGCTCACCTCCAGGATGCGTGGCACAGAAATCACCTGATAGCCTCCGCGCTGCCAGTTGTGGTCTTTCATATACCTGCCGTGCATCTGCCATATTCCGCAACCGGTATCTACGCGGTAGGTGGTATCCACCACGCCATCGTCGAGTGCCACCAGGATAGATGCCACCTTGAACACCGATCCGGGCTCACGCAGGTCGGCCACAGCATTGTTCTTCACCTCACGATACACTCCATCAGCCACCCGGGTCATGTTTACTATCGCCTTGATGTCGCCCGTTTTCACCTCCATGAGGATGGCCACTCCCAGTTCGCCGTTGATTTCTCGCAGCTCGTCTATCACGGCCCGCTCTGCCAAGTCTTGCATACTCACATCTATGGTGGTCACTATATCAGCACCATCCACGGGGGGCTTCACCGTGATGTTCATGTATCTGTTCTGCACCTTGCGCCGGTGTTTCAGGCCTATGGTGCCACGCAGAATGGAGTCGTAGCACAGTTCCAGTCCGCAGCGTGCCGTGTCTTTGGCACCAAACATGTCGCCCACCGTGCGCTGTGCCAGCGAGCCGAAGGGGCGCCGGCGTGAGTTGAACTCTTCATAATGGAAGCCTCCCTTATAGGGCGACATATTGAAGATGGGCAGTTTTTTCACTTCAGAGAAGGTGTTGTAGTCTATGCGTTTGGGCCAGATGGGCCAGTTGCGTGCCATGAGCTTATGCCCCTTTTCTAAGTGTTCCTTGAACTCTGCTGCCGATTTCTCGGGAAATATCTCATGCAGTCCGGCACATATACAGTCTATGCTGTCGTTCCATAGCGAGTCTTTCTTCTTGCCTCCCGCCTCAAAGTCCATAAACACCTTGTATTCGGGTATGCTGCTTGCCATGAGCTGTCCGTCGCAGCTCAATATATTGCCTCGGGTGGGCTTCACCCTCACGCTGTCTTTCTTCAGTCGTGCTGCCACATCGGTCCAGTAGTCTTTCTTGGCAGTCATAATATAGGCTGCCTTGCCCACGATTATAAAGCCCAGCAAGGTAAACGCTACTGCGATGAGAAAGTAGCGGATCATGATGTTTTTTGAATCGAATTTACTCATGCTCTTCTATATTTATAATGTAAGGGGGCTGGTCGGGCACATGCAGCACACTGTCCTTATTGTTCTTCAGTTGGTCCATCACCTTGCTCTCACGGCTCTGTTCGGTGAGTTTGCTCGAACTGTCAAGTGCTTTGTATTTGGCATCGAGCAACTCTTTCTGAAGGCGGTCGATGGTGATAAAGTCGCGCTGTCCCTGATAGCGGAATGCCACATACAGGATGGTGAACAGCACGATGAGTGCAAAGAGCCACACCTGCTGGCGCATGAACATCCACAGCACATCGCCACCCAGGATATTGCGCAGGGTGTGCGAACCTGATATAGGGGCATCTTCGTCGCTCACGCTCTCCTTGAGTTGTCTGATGCGCTCACTCAGCTGCTCCTCGGCACTGATGGGCTCCGACTGTGGGATGTTATTCTCTTTTTCCTCTGCCATAACGGATAAAATTGCTTGTGGGGATAAGACGGGAGGGGGCTACTGCTTTTCTGCGATGCGCAGTTTGGCACTTCTGCTGCGGGGGTTGGCGGTCTGCTCTTCCTCGCCGGGCACTATCACCTTGCTGTTCACTGCCCTGAGCGGAGCCTCTATGCGCCCAAAGAAGTCTTGCTGCACCCTGCCCTCGGCATTGCCTGCCTTGATAAAGTTCTTCACAATGCGGTCTTCCAGCGAGTGGTAGGTGATAACGCTGAGCCTGCCTCCGGGTGCCAGCAGGCTCACGGCTGCCTGCAACATCTGCTTCAGGGCATCCATCTCGTGGTTCACCTCTATGCGCAGTGCCTGAAACACCTTTGCCATCTCTTTCTTCTCACGCTCTCTTACCAGCACCTTGGATGCCACCTCTTGCAGTTGAACGGTAGTCTGTATGGGGGCTGCAGCCCTCTGTCTCACCACCTCGGCAGCCAAGCGACGGGCGTTCTTCAGCTCGCCATAGAGGTAAAAGATGTCTGCCAACTGCTCTTCGCCATAGCCGTTCACCACATCGGCGGCAGTCATGGTGGCACTGCGGTTCATGCGCATATCGAGCGGAGCATCGAAACGGAAGGAGAAGCCACGCGACTCATCATCAAAATGATGGCTCGACACGCCCAGGTCGGCAAGCACCCCATGTATCTCCTCGTGCTGATAGTAGCGCATCCAGTTTTTCAAATATCTGAAGTTGCTGCGCACAAAGGTGAAACGGCGGTCGCCCTCCACCATATTCTGCACGGCATCGGCATCCTGGTCAAAACTGTATAGATGGGCATCGGCATCCATGCGCCTCAGTATCTCCCTGCTATGGCCACCGCCACCAAAGGTCACATCCACATAGATGCCACCGGGGCGTAACTGCAGGGCTTCCACGCTCTCGTGCAGCAACACGGGAACATGATAACCTGGGGCTGCTATGGTTGTTTGCTTCATGGTATATTTTATCCCATCAATTGCTCTAACTGACTTCTGAAATCGGCTGGCTCTATGAAGGGAGCCACTGTCTTTTCCCTGCCCCATATCTCTATGGTGTCGCCCATGCCGATAAACATCACATCCTGCTGGATGGCTGCCATCTGCATGTAGCGCTTGGGGATGAGAAATCTGCCACTGGCATCGAGCGTCACTATCTCCACGCCACTCACATACTGGCGGTAAATGCGCTGATGCACTGCATTCCACTCGCTCAGACGCAGGCGCAATTCATCGAGCCGCTGGTTCCACACGCTTTCGGGAAAGAGCACCAAACAGTCTTCAAACACGTCTTTGCGCATCACCAGGCGCACCTCCTCTGCCTGCTGTATCTCCTTGCGAAACACAGCGGGCAAGAACACGCGCCCCTTGCTGTCTGCTTTTGCTTCTATATTCCCTAAAAACCGCATTTACACCGATTTATATATATTCGGGTTCAAAGTTACAACAAATTCCCCACTTTCCCCCACTTTTCTCCACACATTTTTTAAAATAATTTCCAAAGAATTTAATAGCAACACACAAACCACTGTTATTCAGCCCATTATAAATAGAAATACAAAGTATGGAAAAGTGGGGAAGGAAAGGGAATAACAACCAAAGCAAGCACACCTGCACCAGCACCAACGGCTATGCTTATGGTGGGTTCTATAAATTCCCACCGTCAAAAGGTTTAATAATTGTGGGGTGATGTTTTGCCATCTTTTGGGTTCTTTTCGGCTCAAATTGTAAGTTAACTCGGTCACGTAGCTCGCTACGCTCCCTCTTCAACTTACAATTTAACCTCGAAAATAATTCCAAAATCTGACAAAGCGAATTTATAGAACCCACCTTATGAAATAAAAAACAACACAACCGAGGATATTCTGCCATTTTTTGATAATTTTGCAACATCTAATGAAATGACAAATACAATGAAGACACCTAAAATCCTATTCAGCACAGCAAGAAAACAATTGAAGCACAATATGGCATGGGCGCTGGCGGCTCTGATGGCAACAGCCTGCAAACCCACGGGATTTCAGATAGAAGGCAGCATCGGCGGAGCGGCAGACTCTACACTCTACCTGGAGCATGTGACACTGGAAGGACCTGTGACCATCGACTCTGTGAAACTCTCTGAAGAGGGCACGTTCCACTTCAACGCACAGCAGCCTGAGACCACCGACTTCTACCGTCTGCGCATCGCCAACAGCATCATCAACATTGCCGTGGATTCTACCGAAACCATCGGCATCAAAGCACAGTATGCTACCATGCCCACCGAATACGAGGTGAGCGGTTCTGAGGCATGCAAGCGCATCAAGCAACTGGCGGTGAAGCAGATAGACCTCACCAACAAGGTGATTGCTATTGACGATAACCAGACGCTCGACAGAGCTACCGTGGCAGACAGCATCATGCAACTGATAAACCAGTACAAGCAGCAGGTAATCAACGAGTTTATCATCCCCAACACCAAAGGGGCAGAGGCTTACTTTGCCCTGTTTCAAACACTGGGCCCGTATCTGATATTCGACCCTCAGAACAATGCTGACGACATCAAGATATTCGCTGCCGTGGCCACTGCATGGGACACCTACCGCCCAGGCTCACTGCGAGGTGCGCATCTGCACAATGTGGCGATAGAGGGGATGAAAAACGAACGGATAATGAGGGCACAACAGGCAAAGAAGCTGAATCCCAGCATCATCAAAACAGCAGGACTGATAGACATTGAACTGCCCGACAACAAGGGGAAGATGCGCTCGCTCAGTCAACTTAAAGGAAAGGTGGTGCTGCTCGACTTCCATGCCTTCTCCATGGAAAAATCACCACAGCGCATACTGATGCTGCGAGAACTCTACAGCAAGTATCACGAGCAAGGACTGGAGATATATCAGGTTGCCCTGGACGGCAATGAACATTATTGGAAACAGCAAACCTCACAACTGCCCTGGATAAGCGTGTTCGACGCCAGCGGCATCAACTCCCGGAATCTTGCCCTGTACAATGTGCAACAGGTGCCCGAATACTTCCTCATCGACAGGGAGAACAATCTGGTGAGCCGCAGTCAGCAGATAGAAGATTTGGAAAAAGCAATAGAAGCATTGCTGTAAAATCTCATTGTTTGCAATGGCCGTTAATTTAATGGCCATTAAAATAATAACAATTAAATAAATTGCGCATGGAATTCTATGACCGTGAATGTGAGTTGAATACACTGAAGAAGAATTGGGAGCAGTCGGCATCACATTCAATGATGACCACAATAATCGGTCGCCGACGTATCGGTAAGACCTCCCTTCTGCTGAAAAGCGCAGAAGAACAGAAGTCATTGTATCTCTATGTGTCCAAGGACAATGAACAGATGATTTGCAGAAAGTTTCAGCAGCAAGCTGAAAGGCAATTAGGACTACACATACATGGTACGGTCAATTCCTTTGGTGCATTGTTTGAGGAGCTCATGATACATGGGCGCAACAACCACTACACGCTGATTATCGATGAATTTCAGAACGTACTCAGCATCAACAAGGCCATACCCAGCGAAATTCAAGATATTTGGGATCGGCATAAGGACTCTACTACCGTCAACCTTATCCTTTGCGGTTCAATATATTCGATGATGAAACGTATATTCGAAAACGGCGACGAACCTCTGTATGGGCGTCGCGATTCCGCCATACGTCTGAATCCATTCCGAACGGATGTTCTCCGCAAGATACTGCATGACCACAATCCAAATTTCAAACCTGATGATTTGTTATGCCTCTATATGCTGACAGGAGGAGTGGCTAAATATGTGGCACTGCTGATGGATGCCAAGGCTACGACTTGTGCAAAAATGCTGAAATATGCCACCACACCCGACTCTCCATTCATCACGGAAGGTATAGAACTCCTTGTATCTGAATTTGGTCGCGACTACGGCACTTACTTCAGCATACTGCAACTAATAGCGGCAGGCATGACAACCCAAAGCGAGATAGATGGCGTGATAGGCAAGAACTCTGGTGCCTATCTGGGAAACCTCTGCGACGACTACTCATTTATCACCAAGAACACCCCTCTCCTCAGCAAACTGGGAGTAAGGAACATCCGTTGGAGCATTGACGACTGCTATCTTCGCTTTTGGTTCAGATTTATCTATCCACATCAGGGCATGATTGAGGCAGGGCAAACAACACTACTCCACCAATATATTACAGAGAACTATGAACAGTTTACAGGCCGCACCCTTGAACGCTGGTTCCAGACCAAGACTATGGAGGAAGGTAAATATACTCGTGTTGGCAACTGGTGGGACAGGCGTGGCGAGAACGAACTTGACCTCATAGCAGTCAATGAATTCAACAATACAGGCATCATAGCAGAGGTGAAACGCAATGAACGGAAGATCAGCATGTCTGTTTTAGAAAACAAAGTGGCAACCCTTCCCCCAAAGGACTTTGCAAAATACAACCTGCAACTGCTTGCCCTGTCATTGAAGGATATCTGAGAAATTTAAAATGTGAAAATGCGTTTAAACAGTGTGCAATATTTTAACATTTAAAGATGATGAAAGTGGCCGAAATTGCATAAATATACAGTCAAACTGTATAAATATGCAGTTTTAAGGGGACTGCTATTGGGTGAAGAGCGTAACGCTATCTGATGGGAGGCTAAAATATTTCCAATCAAAAATCCGCCATTGATGGATAGAAGATATTTCAAATTGAAATCGAAAATATTTGGAATTGCATTTTGATGGTTGTAACTTTACACTCCGAAAGATGCAACTTTGCATCTTGATGGTTGCTTCTTTGCATCTTGATGGTTGCTTTTTTGCATGGCTTCCTCCACTGATCTTATTGAAAGCCAAATCCACAACATTTTTCTTCCTCATATTGAATGAGTTACATTCTGCCGCCGAGAATTTTACATTCCTTATGAAAACCAACTACATTCCTTACGAGAATACACTTCATTCTTTACTGGAATGCACTTCATTCTCGTAAAGAATGAAGTGTATTCTCGTATTGAGCATAAAATTCTCTCGGCTGGAAACAAGTGTTTTCCTGGCCTGAAAATTTTGTATTCTCGGCAGGGAAGTGCTTCAATCAACGTCAGAAACAAAATCAAAGCAATATCCATGGGGATTTAGTCTATATTGAACCACCTCATCATAAAAGCAGGAATGAATCATCATAAAAACAGCAGCAAATCATCGTGAAAGCAGGGGTAAATCATCATAAAAGCAGTAGTAAAAACTCAAAGATGTGGAAGTGGAAATCTGAAGAGGAATGATTGCGCATCTGAAGAAGACTGATTGCGCATCTGAAGAAGACTAATTGCGCATCTGAAGAGGGCTGATTGGCTACCTGAAAACTGAAAGTGGGGAAGAACACCCCACCCATCCCCATCAAAATGTAAATATTTTGTATTTTTGTGGTTCATAGAACTCCATGGAGCAAAAAAGGTATTTTTTGGCAGATTGTGAGGATAAAAAGCGAAAAAGTGA
>SAMEA3663028__coassemble_132_pt1 | contig 33443 bp, 28 predicted proteins | sample SAMEA3663028__metabat2_low_PE_038 | metagenome-assembled genome bin SAMEA3663028 (sample SAMEA3663028) | pig gut metagenome | biome: pig gut; feature: pig-associated habitat; material: faeces | place: France | collected 2012 | reverse complement strand
AATACGACTCCTTTGCCTGCGGACATGCCTCCAACTCCATATCAGCAGCGCTGGGTATGGCAGTGGCTCTGCACGAGAGCAAGCAACATGTGGTGGCTGTTATCGGTGACGGTGCCATGAGCGGCGGATTGGCTTTTGAGGGACTGAACAACGCATGTGCCACCCCCAACAACATGCTCATCATACTGAATGACAACAACATGAGCATTGACCGAAGTGTAGGAGGCATGAAAGAATACCTGCTGAAACTAAACACCAACAAGACCTACAATGCCCTGCGATTCAAGGTTTCGAAATGGCTACACAGCAAAGGCTATTTGGAGGAAGACCGTCGCAAGGGAATCATCCGACTGAGCAATGCACTGAAATCGGCTATCAGTCATCAGCAGAATATCTTTGAGGGACTCGATATCCGATATTTCGGCCCCTTTGACGGGCACAACATCATAGAACTGGTGCGCATACTGAAGCAACTGAAGGATATGCAAGGTCCCAAGTTGCTGCACCTGCATACCATCAAAGGCAAAGGCTATGCACCTGCCGAGGAAGAAGCTACCCTGTGGCACGCACCTGGCAAGTTTGATGTAGATACAGGCGAACGACTTGTACACGACAGCACTGGTGAACCTCCACGCTTTCAAGATGTGTTTGGACATACCCTGTTAGAATTGGCAGAACAGAATCCGAACATCGTGGGAGTGACACCTGCCATGCCCACAGGTTGCTCCATGAACATTATGATGGAAGCCATGCCACAGCGCACCTTTGACGTGGGCATTGCCGAAGGTCATGCGCTTACCTTCTCTGGTGGATTGGCAAAAGAGGGGAAAATACCCTTCTGCAACATCTACAGCGCCTTTGCACAGCGCGCCTACGACAATCTGATTCACGATGTAGCCTTACTGAACCTGCCCGTGGTACTGTGCCTAGACCGTGCCGGACTGGTGGGCGAAGACGGCCCCACCCATCACGGAGCCTTCGACATGGCTGCCCTGCGCCCCGTACCCAATCTTACCATTGCCTCGCCAATGGACGAACATGAACTGCGCCGGCTGATGTTTACAGCCCAGCAGTCCAATCACGGACCTTTTGTGATACGCTATCCCCGTGGCAAGGGAGTGTGCCCACAGTGGAAATGCCCGTTAGAGGCCATAGAGGTGGGCACAGGCAGGTGTATCAAAGAAGGCAGTTCCAAATTGGCCGTGGCAACCATCGGACCCATTGGCAACACTGCCCTAAAAGCCATCCACGAGGTAGAAAAACAGTGGCAGGGAGCCCCGCTCAGCATTGCTCACTACGACCTGCGCTTTCTGAAACCACTTGATGAAAAATTGCTGCACCATATTGCAACCCAACACACCCATCTCATCACCGTGGAAGATGGAACAAGACAGGGAGGCATGGGCTCTGCTGTGATGGAATGGATGAACGACCACGGACACGCGCTCCACATCACACGCTTGGGCCTACCCGACTCTTTTGTGGAACACGGCACCGTGGCACAACTGCAACATATTGTAGGCATAGATCAAGAGGGCATCGCTCAGACTATCCGCTCGATAGCCACCACGCTGATATCATAACCAATTTCCGAACCTATGAAGATTATCATTGCCGGTGCAGGTGCCGTGGGCACCCATCTTGCCAAACTATTGTCAAGAGATCATCAGGACTGTATTCTGGTGGATGAAGACGAGAATCGTCTGGAGGGCCTGGACACCGAATACGACATTATGACCCTACAAGGCTCGCCCACCAGCATCAAAACGCTAAAAGAGGCGGGTGTGGAAAATGCAGAATTATTTGTGGGCGTGACCCCCGACGAGAGCACCAACATGAATGCCAGCATCTTGGCGCATGCCTTGGGTGCACGCAAAACGGTGGCTCGCATTGACAACTATGAGTATCTTGCCCCACAACTGGAATCATTCTTCAAAAACCTGGGCATCGACTCACTCATCTATCCCGAAGTGTTGGCGGCCATTGATATCAACAACGGATTGAGAATGAGTTGGGTGAGACAGCGTTGGGACGTACATGGAGGTGCGCTGGTGATGCTGGGAGTGAAACTGAGAGAGACCTGCGAAATACTCAACCAGCCACTCAAGCAACTGTGTACACCCTCTGACCCCTACTACATCGTGGCGGTGAAGCGAGGCGACGACACCTTGATACCTGGCGGTAACGACGAATTGCGAGTGGGCGACCTTACCTACTTTATGACTACACGCGAATACATACCCTATATCCGCAAAATCTGTGGCAAAGAGCACTATGCCGACGTGAAGAACGTGATTATCATGGGAGGAGGGAAAACCACCGTGCGTGCAGCACTCACTGCGCCCGACTACATGAACATCAAGATTATAGAACAGGATGAAAGGCGCTGCGAAAAACTGAATACTCTGCTCAGCGATTCAAATACCATCGTGATTCACGGTGACGGACGCGATACCAACCTGCTCATCGAAGAGGGAATTGACAACACACAGGCTTTTGTAGCACTGACAGAGAATGCCGAAACAAACATTCTGGCATGCCTCACCGCCAAGAAGATGGGAGTGAGAAAGACCATTGCACTGGTGGAAAACTTAGACTACGTGAGCATGGCAGAAAGTTTGGATATAGGCACCATCATTAACAAAAAAACCATTGCAGCCAGCCACATCTATCAAATGATGCTGGATGCCAATGTAAGCAACCTGCGCTCGCTGATGATGGCGGATTCTGATGTGGCAGAGTTTGTGGCAGAAGAAGGTTCTGCTGTGACCAAGCGAGCCGTGAAGGATTTGGGACTGCCCTTTGGCGTGACCATAGGTGGACTGGTGCGCAACAACCAAGGAATGTTGGTCAACGGTCTTTCGCGTATCGAAGCCGGTGACAGTGTGATGGTGTTCTGCCACGAGCATAACCTGAAAAAGGTGGAACGCTTCTTCAAGCCCAGCGGTTGGAATATTTTTTAAAACCTCATGTTTCTAAAGACTGTGTTCTGAGAAGCACCTCTCAACACTGCATCCAAAACATCGAATCACAGGCATTACAAGAATGGTTAATTATCATCTCGTTTCAAAAATCATAGGCCAGTTGCTCCTGCTTGAGTGCGTCATCATGATGCTCTGCTGGGGGGTATCGGTGGGCTACGGAGAAGACGACAGCATGCCTTTCCTGCTATCGTCTATCATTACCACTGGCGGAGGCATACTGTTTAAGTTCTTTGGAAGAAACTCGGGCAACAACATGAGCCGACGCGATGCCTATTTGGTAGTGACTGTGGCATGGCTCATATTCAGTGCCTTTGGCATGTTGCCCTTCCTGATAGGTGGCTATATTCCCAATGTCACCGATGCCTACTTTGAAACCATGTCAGGTTTCACCACCACCGGTGCCACCATCCTTGACGATGTGGAGCATCTGCCCCATGGCATTCTATTCTGGCGTTCGCTCACACAGTGGATTGGCGGCCTGGGTATCCTGTTTTTTACCATTGCCATTCTACCTTCTATGGTGGGCGGAAGCATGAAGGTGTTTTCTGCCGAAGTGACAGGACCATTCAAATCAAAGATGCACCCACGCCTCAGCACCAGCGCCAAGTGGCTATGGTCTATCTATCTGGCACTCACCATCGCCTGTATCGCCTGCTATCGTATCGCAGGCATGGAGTGGTTCGATGGTATCAACTATGCCATGACCACCACTGCCACAGGCGGTTTTGCCCCCCACAACGACAGTGCTGCCTACTTCATCTCTCCTGCCATAGAGTATATCAGCATCCTGTTCCAGTTTCTGTCGGGTGTCAACTTTGTGCTACTTTATGCCATGGTGTTCAAGGCTCAGTTTGCCAACCTGTTTCGCAACTCAGAGTTTCGCCTGTACTTGGGGATTGTCACCATCTCTACCATCACCATCATGGGCATGCTGATGCACTCGCTCAACTACGATTTTGAGCGCGCCTTCCGCTGCTCCTTGTTTCAGGTGGTGTCGTTTATCACCACCACAGGCTTGTTTAACGACGATGCCGGTCAGTGGCCTCACCTCACATGGATTATTTTGGGCTGCTGCATGTTCTCTGGAGCATGTGCCGGTTCCACCAGTGGCGGATTCAAGTGCATCCGCATCACTATGGTTCTGAAGGTGGTGCGCAATGAGTTTCGCCACATCCTGCATCCCAGCGCCGTGCTACCCGTAAAAATCAACGGCATGGCTGTAGCTCCCTCAAGAATAGGCACCCTGCTGGCTTTTGGCACGGTATATGTGCTGATGTGCATTATCACATCGAGCATTATGATTGCATGGGGAGTGGATCACACCAATGCCATCACCATAGCCTTGAGTTGTGTGAGCAACGTGGGTCCCACGCTGGGCACAGAGATTGGCCCGGTGATGTCGTGGAGCATACTTCCTGACACGGTGAAATGGATATGCTCTTTCTTGATGCTGATGGGGCGTTTGGAGATTATCACCGTACTGATACTCTTCAGCAGGAGTTATTGGAAGGAGAACTGACCGCTGTATTCTCTTCATCATCCAGCCTGCTCTGTATCAGCGCCCTGATTTGCAAGAACTGCTTGCTATTGGTATAGCCCTGGTTGCGCTTTATGGCTCTCTTCACATCATCAATACTGTTCTCATAACACGCCATCTCGTTATACATCTGCGTGCGGTGGATTGCCGTGCGGTGAATTTCGTTCTCACGCTCCAGGCGCAGACGATTGCACACCTTGATTACCGTGGGCGTCACCACAGCATCCATGAGATGATGCCCCTGCATGTATAGATAGGTGGTTTGCGGAGTGACACCCAGTTCAAGCAACTCTTGCTTCAGGGCATCGTAGGCAGTCTGTGCATGGGGATAGTGTCGCTGCATGAAGAGCACCTTGCGCTGCACCTTTTGCTGCAAATGAGCCAATGCCAACTGTGGTTTCTGTACATCCAGCCCTCCCAGCTCCACCACCTTGCCATAGTCAGAGAGTGAGAACTCACCATAATGAATAGTGCGATATGCCCACACCGACCACACAAAAAGGGGATAACATATTTCGGAATATTCTTTGAAAAACCTTTCAAAGTCGAAGATACGATGATCGTTGAGGGTAACCATCACACAGAGGTCATGCAGTGAGGGAGCATAGCACTGGAAGTTTTCAATGGCATAGACAAAGGTGTGAAACACATAAGGATTGCCCAGCACCTTGCGTGAGGTGGGCGAGGCACCCTGCAACAAGTAGTCATAATCGGCATCCACGCAGGCTATCATGTCTTTGCCAGCACCGTTATCTACCACACTCATCAGTGCCGACTTCTTGCCACGGCCCAATCCCTCTTTTCGTGCGGGTAGCATCACCTCAAAATATCTTTTGTCGTTCTCTAAAGCACTGAGCACCGTGCGCCAAAAAAACACATCATCATAGCTCTCCACATAAGCCACGATTCTGCGCCTTTGGTCTTTTGCCTTCATGGCATTGGCTGCCTCAAAGTAGCGATTGCTGATATTTTCGTATAATTTCTTTGCCAAAACTCCTCTTCAGATTGTCTCGTACTGCGAACAACAATACGTATATAATGAACACTCTCTGCTGCAAAGCAGTGCCTTTTAGGAGGTGATATCGTTCACCTCAGTCACATGATTCATCCATCCGTTCATAATAACAGCGGGCGAATGGGTGGTGAGCACTATCTGCACATTGGGATTGAGTTCCATGATCATGTCTATCAGTTGCTGCTGCCAATCAATGTGCAGGCTCACCTCGGGTTCGTCCATGAAAAGCACATAGGGCTTGTTGTCTTCTATCAGCACAGTAAGCAGTATGGCAAGCATCTGCTTCTCTCCACTGGACAGCTGGTAGCAGGTAATCACCTCACCCAACTGAGTGAAGGCAATTTCATTTTGTGTACGTATCAGCCGCTTGCCTGTCTCAGCAAAGAGGCGGTCAATGAGGTCTTGAAACAGTTTTTTGGGAGCCGACACCCGGCCTGCCTGTTCCGTGGCATCTGCATCTCCCTGTTGCAGTATAGCGATGATGCGGTTGCCCATGTTCACCTGATAGTCTAAATATTTGCGCTGCAACTGATACAGTTGCCAGTCCAATTCTGTGGCCACTGGAGCATCCACTATCTTGTTGACCACATCTCCCTGCATCAGCGGACGGTCAAAACTGCGTATCACGTCATAGCGTATGCGCCGAGCATCTTCGGGCACCACCTTTATCTTTACTCCCGGCAGAACATTGTCTGAGAGTTCTCCCCCAGGCAACAGGGTTCGCAACACCTTATTCAATATGGTGCTCTTACCCACCCCGTTGATACCGCTAAGGATGTTCACCTTGGGGTCCAGTTCCCACACTATATGCTTTCGTCCGCTCCAAAGCGAGTCTATCTCTATGCGTGAGATATAGTCTGCGTATTTTTGAACCATGAGCTCTGTTTTAGGTTGGATTATTTTCTGCATCTTTGTCTATTGCAAATATATGAATTATCCCAATAAATGTGTACTTTTGCACCGGATTTTTAACAACATTAAGTTGATTATGGATAACAAAAGAGTACTTTTGGCACATCTGTCGATGTTTTCTGCCTGCACTTTTTGGGGATTGATGGCGCCTTTGGGAAAAGACGCCATGGTACATGGTCTCACGGGAATAGACATGGTGAGCTTTAGAGTAGGTGGAGCATGTATTCTGTTTTGGCTCACTTCACTGTTTGTGCCCAGCGAGCAGGTAAGCAAGCGCGACAAACTGATGCTGGCTGGTGCCGCCCTGTTTGGACTGGTGTGCAACCAGTGCTGCTACACCATCGGACTGAGTATCACCTCGCCCATCAACGCCAGTATTGTCACCACCAGTATGCCCATCTTTGCCATGCTGCTGTCGGCACTCATCTTGAAGGAGCCCATCACCAGCAAGAAAGCAATAGGAGTGTTCATGGGTTGTAGCGGTGCACTGATTCTGATACTCACCAGTGCCCACAGTGGCAGCAACAAGGTGGGCGACATCCGAGGTGACCTGCTATGCCTGTTTGCCCAGTTCTCCTTTGCCTTGTATCTATCATTATTCCGTGACCTGATAAGGCGCTATTCCGTATTCACCATCAACAAGTGGATGTTTCTATATGCCTGCCTCCTCATCCTTCCCTTCTCTCAGCAGTCATTGCGACAGATAGCATGGACAGAAGTGAGCACCACTACCTGGCTTGAGACTGCCTATGTGGTGGTGATAGGCACCTACTTCTCGTATATTCTCACCATGATAGGCCAGCACACTCTGCGCCCCACTGTGGTCAGCGTGTACAACTATGTGCAGCCCATTGTGAGCGTAATTGTGAGCGTGTGTATGGGCATCGGCATACTGCGATGGAGCCATGCCCTGGCAGTCATTCTGGTATTCTCTGGGGTACGATTGGTAACAAAGTCGAAGAGCAGGAGTGATCTGGAAAAAGAGATGACCACAAACACAAAGCAGGAATAAAAGACAGGAAACGGAAAAAGAAAAAACGATTCAATGCCATAGGTTCTGCAGATCAGAGCCATAAGACACAAAATGAAGGAAGCCAAGATAACCAAACAAGTTGAACCTGTTGTCTTTAGTTATCTTGGCTTCCTTATTTTCTCAAAATTCAATGGACTATCCCGAATTTACTTCACTACCGTGATGTTTACATTCTCTCGGGTGATGTTGCGTGAGTTGTTGAACTCTGCACCCTTCTTTGCCTGAATAGTGATATCCTGCAGATGGATGCCATCGATAGGCATTTCGGGAAGACCGTTGAAGAGCATGGCACGACCGGCACCATTACACACCACATTCTTGATATTGATATTTCGGAAGATGGGAGTCGTTTCATCCACAGGCTTCATATCGGTGTTGTTAGGTTTGTCGCCGTCAGCGAGTGACTCAGCCACCGACTTGCCTCCGTAATACATATTAAATATAAGGGCATCGTTCTTGATTTCGCTCATAGACACACCGTCGATGAAGATATTCTCCACAATGCCTCCACGACCACGGGCACTCTTGAAGCGCAGACCCACATCGGTGCCTACAAACTGGCAGTTCTCTACAAGGATGTTCTTCACACCACCACTCATCTCAGAACCTACCACAAAACCACCATGACCGGCAAACACTGTGCAGCCATCTACCACCACGTTCTCACAAGGCACACCACGACGACGTCCATCGGCATCCTTTCCACTCTTGATGCAGATACCGTCATCGCCAGCATCAAAGCGTGAATTGATGATCAGTACATTCTTGCACGATTCCAAATCGAGTGCATCACCGTTTTGCGCATAGGCCGGATTGCGCACCAATAGGTCTTCGATAATTACGTTCTCGCACATCAAGGGATGAAGGTTCCATGCAGGCGAATTCTGGAAGATAACACCACTGAGTTGCACATTCTTGCACTTCACAAAACTCACCATCACAGGGCGCAGGAAGCGCTTGATACTGTTCCAATCTGCCTCACTTCTCATGTTGCGGGGCACATTCATATCTGCTCCTGCATCGCCTTTGGCATAGCCCTCAGAAGGGAACCATAGTTTGGAATTCTTCAGCACACCGCCCGAAGAAGTCACCTCACGCCATTTGGCATCGGTCACCTTTTCCTTTTTCAGCGGGCGCCAATACTGTCCGTTACCGTCAATCACGCCATAGCCAGTGACCGCCACATTGGTGGCACCATTGGCACTAAGGGGCGACTGGCAACGACGGGTATCAAGTCCCTCGAAAGAGGTAGAAATCAGAGGATAAAGTGTTTCATCTGCTGCAAAGAGTATCACTGCTCCCTTGTCGAGGTGCAGGTTGATATTGCTCTTGAGCACGATGGGACCAGTGTGCCACACACCACGAGGCACCACCAATTTGCCGCCACCCTTGGCAGCAAGATAATCTACCGCCTTGGCAAAGGCATCTGTACACAGGTTTATACCGTTGCCCACGGCACCGAAATCGGTTACCTTTACCTCTCTGTTTGGAAATACAGGAGCCTTCACCTCTGCCATTTTGAAGGGCAGGTTGTTGGTGTAATGCTTGTAGGGATTGTCTGCTTGTGCGGCAGTGAACATCAGCAATGCCGATACGATTGTCAAAAAGGTTTTCTTCATATTGTTTTTTAGATTAGTGAATACAGGTAACGACAGGCACAAGAGTGCCCCATATTTTTCATTGTTCCTGATGCAATACCTTGCCCTACGGCATGATTTCCCTGAGAGGAGCCATCACGAACTCACGCTCGTACATACGGGGATGTGGCAGGGTGAGTTGAGGTGTGCTGAGATGGAGGTGGTCGTAGAGCAGGATGTCGATATCGATGATTCTGTCGTGATAGACACCTCCCACACTCTTCTGCGTGCGCCCCATTCGTTTTTCTATGTCTGCCGTGCACTCCAGCACCTGCAGCGGTGTGAGATTGGTGATGCAACACACTGCCGCATTGACAAAGGTATTTTCAGAATCGAACCCCCATGGTTCGGTGATGTGGAGCGAAGAGCAGCGTAGCACCTGCCCCACCTCTGCATCTATCATCTGAACTGCTTCCTGGATATTCCTTTCTTTCTCGCCCAGATTGGAGCCCAAGGAAAGATACACTGTGTGATTAGTCATTGAGAATGAGCAGTGCATCGCCGAAGCAACCGAACATATAGCCATTTTCTACCGCCAGGTTATATGCCTCCATCACCTTCTCGTAGCCTCCGAAAGCAGCGGTAGCCATCAGCATGGTTGACTCGGGATGATAGAAGTTGGCCACCATACTGTTCACCATGCCATACTCGTAGGGAGGGAAGATAAACCTGTTGGTCCATCCATCATACTCCTTCAAGAAGCCATCAGTACCCACAGCAGTTTCCGTGGCACGTGCTGTGCTCACACCGATGGCACACACTCTGTGTCCGGCTGCCTTGGCACTGTTAACCTGTTGGCAAGCCTCTGCAGTAATTACCATCTGTTCGGAGTTCATCTTATGCTTGGTAAGGTCTTCCACCTCAATAGCATCAAAGCAACTCAGTCCCAGATGTACGGTGATATAGGAGAAATCGATGCCACGAATCTCGAGCATCTTCATCAGCTCCCTGCTGAAATGCAGTCCGGTAGAGGGAGCTGTCACAGCACCCTCATTGCGTGCGTAGATAGTTTGAAAGTTCTCCAAATCATCAGGGGTGGCCTTGCGTCTGTTCACCACATAGCGTGGCAGCGGTGCTTCGCCCAGTCCAAACAGTTCTTGTTTAAACTCATCGTGAGGACAATCGTAGAGAAATCTCAGTGTACGTCCACGACTGGTAGTATTGTCGATAACCTCTGCCACCATAGGGCCATCCTGATCAAAGAACAGTTTGTTGCCTATTCGTATCTTGCGAGCAGGCTCCACCAACACATCCCACAGGCGCAATTCCTCATTGAGTTCTCTCAGCAGAAACACCTCAATCTTGGCATCTGTCTTCTCCTTGGTACCATAGAGGCGTGCAGGAAACACCTTGGTGTCGTTGAATATAAACACATCGCCCTCGTCAAAATAGTTCACAATATCGCGGAAAGTCATGTAATCAGGCGTTCCATCAGCCTTCTTCAGGTCGTTGCCATCGGCATCTTTCCTGCACATGTCTATCACTCCGCTCTTGCGGTGCAACACCATCAGTTTACATTCATCGCGTCGATAGAGTTTATCCACCGTACCGTCTTCGTTTTCAAAAGCACGGTGTGGGGGTTCTAACGCCACCTGCGATTCAGGCAATTTAAACTTGAACTGTGATAATTTCATATTTTGCTTGAATTGATTCTTTGGTTTTCAGTATTCTTTTATCGGTTGCCAGCTGGCATCGTGCCAGTTGCTACTGTTGTGCTTCGGTATTTTCCTTCACCCATTGCTCAAAGTTGTCGAGTTCGATGCAGTCTTCCACCCTCACATTGCCCAAACGGGTACGACACAGGGCCGTGAGAAAGGCTCCACTGCCCAAGGCTTGTCCGATGTCGCGTGCCAGGGCTCGAATATAGGTTCCCTTGCCACACACCACACGTATGCTCATTTGTTTGGTTTGAGGGTCGAAATGGGTGAGTTCTATCTCGTCTATCTGGAGCACTTTGGGCTTCAGTTCTACGCTTTGCCCTTTTCTCATCAGTTTATAAGCACGCTGTCCGTCTATCTTACAGGCAGAATACTCTGGTGGTATCTGCTTGATTTCTCCAAGAAACTGTGGCAGTGTGTGCAGGATAAGCTCTCGGGTGATATGCGCTGTGGGATAAGTATAATCCACCGTATGCTCTCTGTCAAAACTTGGAGTAGTGGCACCGAGCTGTAGGGTGGCGGTATATTCCTTGGAGTGGTATTGCAGGGTTTCTATCTGCTTGGTTTTCTTGCCAGTACAGAGTATCAGCACTCCAGTGGCAAGAGGGTCGAGTGTGCCAGCATGACCCGTTTTCAGACGTTTCACCCCCAATCTTCTCGACAGGATGGTGCGTGCCCTTGCCAGTGCGCCAAAACTCGACATGCCATAAGGTTTGTTCAGACAGATGATTTCTCCTTCAATAAAATCCATGCTTATATTATTTCAAGCGAATGTCCTGTACAGAGCCATATCAGAATAACTGCTCCCACAATGATGCGATACCAGCCAAAAGCCTTGAAGCCATATTTGGTGACATAAGCGATAAAGAACTTGATGGCAAGCATTGCCACTATAAAAGCCACCACATTGCCCACAATGAGTGTGGCCATATTGTCCATTATCATCTGTGTGCCACCCTCTTTGAATATCTTGTACATCTTATAGACGGTGGCAGCAAACATGGTGGGAACGGCAAGAAAAAAAGAAAACTCTGCCGCCGCCTTGCGGGTAAGACGCTGCTGCATACCGCCCACGATGGTGGCCATGGAGCGAGATACGCCTGGAATCATTGAGATACATTGAAACAGTCCTACCATAAAAGCACGGCGCTCTGTGAGGCGAGTATTCTCACTGCCTTTATTGAATATCCTGTCGCAAAACAGCATGAACACGCCGCCCAGCACAAGCATCACAGCCACTACTTCTGCCCTTTCGAGCATCTCGTCAATAAGATCGTTGAAGAGTAGTCCCAACACAGCGGCAGGGATAAATGCCACCAGCAGTTTCCAATAGAAATCATACACATGCAGCATCTTCCTTATTCCTGAACAGCCCTCGGGAGCAGGTGTTCTGTTCAACTGGAAGAAACGCTTCCAATAGAGCACCACCACCGAGAGGATGGCACCAAACTGAATAATGAAGGTGAATGATTTGACAAACGTGGTAGATTCCACATTCAATAGTTTCTGTGCTATAATCATATGCCCGGTAGAAGAAACTGGCAGAAACTCTGTCAGTCCCTCCACGATGGCGATTACTATCGTTTGCAATAAGTCCATATCTTCTTACTCCTTGTCCTTTGGTTTGCGCACCACAGCATAAATCATAGAAACAAATCCCAAAAGGCAAACCACAGGAGCCACTTTAATGCGACGCACACTGAAAATATCAGGATTATAGGCTGCCTCAGTGGAAGCAGGCCCACTCATCAAGATAAAGCCCACCACCACCACTGCCATACTGATGGCAAGGAGTATAAAATTCACTTTATCAAATGCAAAATTTCTTTTTTCCATATTGTTCTTGTATATTCTAAACTAAATCTTGTACAACTGTCCGGCAGACATGCGAAGAAACTTATTGACCGAGAAGAAGGTGCACAGCATGGTGATGAGGATGCCGAAAAGCAGCACGGCACCACCCGTGATGGCAAGTTCTTGCCAGGTGATGACCAACTGCACACCAGGCTCATAGTCGTACAGGGCATACAGACCACCTGCCAGCAGTGAACACGCCAATAGGGCTGCAAGTACGCCCACCCAAAATGCACTACTAAGGAAAGGGCGACGAATGAAACTCCAGGAGGCTCCCACCAGTTTCATGGTGTGGATAGAAAAACGGCGCGAATATACGTTAAGACGCACCGTATTGTTGATGAGTGAGAAAGAAACACAGGTGAGCAGCACAGCCAAGACGAGCAGCACCATGTTCACCTTCTGTAGATTGGCGTTCACCTTGTCCATCAAATCCTCCTGATATGCTACATCTGTGACATAAGGGTGTTTCTTCATCTCACGTGAGACATACTTTAGCCATTCGCTGTTCACGTAGTCGGCCTTCAACTTCAGCTCCACAGTAGCCACAAAGGGGTTGAAACCCAAGAACTCCGACGGATCGGCACCCATGGCCTGTGTCTGCTCTTTCTTTGCCTGTTCTTTGCTGATATAATCCACATGCAGAGTATAGGGCTTGCTGTATAGGGAGCGACAGAAGCCATGAGCCTGGGCAGGCGAGAGCTCATCGCTGAGCATCACGGTCACCGTAAGGTTCTCCTTGACATAGGCAGAAAGATTGCGTGCCGTCTGTACAGAGAGCACCACCATGCCCACAAGCACCAGCACAAGGGTGGTGCTGATGCACAGAGTAACAACCTGCAGTCCATACCTGCTGCGGGTCTTTTTATGACGTCTTGCCATTCTTCTGTTCAAAAATTTACTTCTTCACACCACTTCTATGATGCAAACGACCACAAAGGTAGCCAAAAAATGGTATATTAAAGGGATGTGACGCACAAAGGATTGCTCATTTAACATGTATTAACCGCATTTGTGCCATATTTTTCTTACCTTTGGGCTTTGAAAACCAATTGAAGCACATGAGTACCGTTATTTATCCCTCGCCGGTCTTCGGTCCGGTACATAGCAGAAGACTGGGCGTGTCGCTGGGCATCAACCTGCAACCCGCCGACGGAAAGGTATGTTCGTTTGACTGCATATACTGCGAATGTGGCTTTAATGCCGACCGCCGACCACGCACCTCACGCCCCACAAGGGAACAGGTGGCTGCGGGCTTGGAGCACCAACTGCAGCAAATGAAGGCGGAAGGCACCCTGCCCGATGTACTCACCTTTGCAGGCAACGGTGAGCCTACCTCGCATCCTCAGTTTAAAGACATCATCAGCGACACCATAGCCCTGCGCAACAAGTATTGCCCGCAAGCCAAAGTGAGTGTACTGAGCAATGCCACCTACCTGCACCGCCCCGAGGTGAGAGAAGCACTGATGCTGGTGGATAATAACATACTGAAACTGGATACGGTGGATGCCACCTACATTGACAGGGTAGATAGACCCACTGGGCACTACGACGTGGAACAAGTGGTGGAGTGGCTCCTGTGGTTTCATGGGCACGTCATCATACAAACCATGTTTATGAGGGGCGAATACTGCGGAAAAAGCATTGACAATACGGGCGAGGAGTATATAGTTCCCTGGCTTAACGCACTGCAAAAGATAGCCCCGCAAGAAGTGATGGTATATACCATCGACCGCGAGACACCAGCACAAGGTCTGCTGAAAGCTACCCACGAACAATTAGACAGCATCAAGCAGCGGGTAACAGCACTGGGCATTCCTTGCACCGCATCCTACTGACGCTGAACGTTATGTTTTACTGTTATTATAAACACACTGATCATTATGAGTAAACTTGTCATCAACAACTATGAAGATTTTGCCGCCATGCTGGGCAAAAATCTGGGAATTTCTGAGTACATTGAACTGACACAAGAGCGCATCAACATGTTTGCCGATGCCACACTGGACCACCAATGGATACACGTGGATACTGAGCGCGCCAAGGTGGAAAGTCCCTTCAAAAGCACCATCGCACACGGTTACCTCACTCTGTCTATGCTACCCCACCTGTGGAACGAGATTATCGAGGTAAACAATCTGAAACTGATGGTGAACTATGGCATGGACAAGATGAAGTTCGGACAGGCAGTGAAGGCTGGCGAGTCTATCAGACTGGTGGCTGACCTACACGCCATCACCAACCTTAGAGGTACCGTGAAGGCGGAAATAAAGTTCAAAATAGAAATCAAAGACCAAAAGAAATGTGCCTTGGAGGGCATTGCCACCTTCTTGTACTACTTCAACTAAGGAGCAACGTTCACTACAAACCGCACAGCATAACAAAGCAACAAGTTTAATAAGGTGGGGGAAAATGACACCCCACCTTTATAAATAGGAAGAAAACACATAGGAATCCAAAGAGGCACTGACAGATGAAAAAACTACTCTCGCTTCCACCTAACCTGGTGAACAGCTTTCACAAAATAACAGGACTAAACACACAGCAATATTACTGCACCAGCGATCCAGTGGGACATAGATTGGGAAGTGGCGGAGGCACCACCTGGCTACTGGAACAATGCCAACAAGCAGAGGCACCACAGAAAAGTTTTGAAGAATGGCTGGAACAAGAACCGAGAATACTGCTGCATGCTGGCGGACAGAGCAGAAGACTGCCAGCATATGCACCTTCAGGCAAGGTACTCACACCAGTGCCTGTATTCAGATGGGAGCGCGGACAGCGACTATCGCAAACACTGCTCGACCTGCAACTGCCGCTTTATGAACAACTAATGGCTACCGCCCCACACAATATGCATACCATGGTGGTGAGCGGCGACGTGTTTATACGCGCCAAGGGAGCACTGCCCCCCGTACCTCAAGCGGATGTAGTGTGCTACGGACTATGGCTCGATGCCTCAGTGGCACGCAACCACGGTGTATTTGTGAGCGACAGGCAAACGCCATCGGTACTGAAAAAGATGCTGCAAAAGCCCTCAGTGCAGACTCTAAACCAACTACAGCAAACCGACTTCTATCTCACCGACATTGGCATCTGGATACTGAGCGACAAAGCAGTGACACTACTCCGAAAGCACTCAAAAAAACAGGGAGAATGGTGTGAATACGACCTATATAGTGAATTTGGATGCTCTCTCGGCACCCATCCAGACATCATAGACGAGGAACTGAAATCACTCTCGGTGGCTGTACTGCCCCTACCAGGAGGCGAGTTCTACCACTTTGGCACCAGCAGAGAGATGATATCCTCTACTTTGGCTGTGCAAAATCTGGTGAACGACCAGCGTGAAATCATGCACCACGACACCAAGCCACATCCCTCCATCTTTATTCAGAACGCACACACCTCCATCAAAATCACAGAGCAAAATACCAACCTATGGATAGAGAATAGCGAGGTTGCAGAAGGATGGACACTCACTCACGACCACGTGATCACAGGTGTGCCACACAACAAATGGCATCTGACACTGGCTCCAGGACAGTGTATCGACATTGTCCCCATTGGAGAAAAGGAATATGCAGTGCGACCCTACATGATAGACGATAAGTTTGCAGGAGAGTTGCAGCAAACTCCCCTATTCCCCATAGTGGAGAACATCGATGAAATGGGGCAGATTCTTGAACAGATGTTGGAAAACGACAACCGATTGCCTGCTACCTGTGCCGCCCATAGGATGATGAGTGCAGAAGATTTATCGGCACAAGCCAACCTGAATCGACTGGTGGCGCAACGCAGAGCCTTTGCAAAAGGAGCCTGGGGCGCCATTGCTGCCAACCACAGAAAGAGCGTGTTCTATCAACTGGACCTGCAACACGCTGCACAGTGCTTTGCACAAGAACATATCCCCCTGCCTCAACCCGTGGCAGAAGACACACCACTGCTCAACAAAATACATGATGCCATGTTTCGCTCTGAAGTGCTACGTATGCAAGGCAAAGAAGAGCATCATGAACAAGAGCAATGCGCCTTCAGATTGCTGCGAGAGGCTCTCACCGCCACTGCCCACGAAAAGCAGCATCCTAAGCTGGCTGTTTACGCCGACCAGATAGTATGGGGACGCAGTCCGGTGCGTATAGATCTGGCTGGTGGATGGACAGACACCCCACCCTACTGCATGATGGAGGGGGGTAATGTGATTAACATTGCCATAGAGCTAAACGGTCAACCTCCCCTGCAAACCTATGTCAAGCCCTGTAAGGAGCATCATATCATCTGCCGAAGCATAGACCTCGGCGCATCAGAGGTGATAGAAACCTACGAACAACTGGCCGACTTTATGCACGTGGGTAGTCCCTTCTCCATCCCTAAGGCTGCACTGGCACTGGCAGGCTTCCTGCCCAACTTCTGTGACGAGCACTACAACACGCTGCAACAGCAACTGGAGGCTTTTGGTTGCGGCATAGAGCTCACCCTACTCTCTGCCATTCCCGCAGGCAGCGGACTGGGTACCAGCAGCATACTTGCCGCCACAGTGCTGGGAGCCGTGAGCGACTTCTGCTCTTTGGCATGGGACAAAAACGAGATAGGCAAACGCACACTGATACTGGAGCAACTACTCACCACAGGAGGAGGCTGGCAAGACCAATTTGGAGGCGTACTGGGAGGAGTGAAACTGCTGCAAACAGAACGGGGTTTCCAACAGGATCCCTTAGTGAGATGGCTGCCCGATGACGTTTTCACCTCACCCGAATATGCACAGTGTCACCTGCTCTACTACACGGGCATCACCCGCACTGCCAAGACTATTTTGGCTGAGATAGTGCGCCGCATGTTCCTCAATCAGCACGAACAGTTGCTGCAACTGCGACAAATGAAGACGCACGCACTGGAGATGTACGAAGCTATACAGCGGCACGACTTCAAACTTACAGGCGAACTGATACGCAAGACATGGCTGCAAAACCAAGCCATTGACAGCGGTACCAATCCCGAAGCAGTGAGACTGCTCACCGATAAGATAGACGACTTGTGCCTTGGCTACAAACTGCCAGGCGCTGGAGGAGGAGGCTACCTGTATATGGTGGCAAAGGATACACAGGCAGCTGCACGCATTGTGAGCATACTCAATGAGAACAGGCCCAACGACAAGGCTCGCTTTGTGGAAATGTCGCTAAGCAGAAAAGGCCTGCAGGTAAGCAGAAGTTAAGACAAAAGACAAAGCACACACTCACTATGGAATGGACTACCAAGGTGGATATACCCACCCTTCCGTTTTGCATAGAGCCTCACAGCAGACTACTGTGCGTAGGTTCTTGCTTTGCCGATGCCATTGGCAGACAACTGCGCAGCAACATGTTTGCCACCATCATCAATCCATACGGAGTGATGTATAATCCTGCAAGCATCCTGCACACCATCAGTCGATGTGAGGAGGTTGCCGATGTGTGCATCATCACCCTGGGGACCAACCATATCTACCGACTGAAAGAAACGGGAAAGATAGTAGATAACTGTCAGAAGCGTCCACATACACTGTTTCAGGAAGAGCAGATGGATGTAGAAACCTGCCGCCAATGGTTGCAACAGGCAGTGTTGCTGCTTAAACAACGCAACCCACTGGTAAACATCATCCTCACAGTGAGTCCTATCAGATACAGCAAATACGGATATCATGGCAGCCGATTGTCGAAAGCCACACTGCTGCTTGCCGCAGACCAACTGGTGCAACAGGAGGCTTGCTGCCACTATTTCCCCGCTTACGAGATCATGAACGACGAACTGCGAGACTACCGTTTCTATGCCGAAGACATGTTGCACCCCTCGGCCCAGGCAGTGGATTATATATGGAAAGCGCTGATAACCTGCTGCTTCAGCGAGCAGTCTTTACAATACCTAAATGACTGGCGCCCCATCAAAGAGGCTCTTTCGCACAAACCATTCCACCCCGAGTCGGCAGAATATAAGGCATTCATAGATAAAACATTGTTAAAATTAGATGCTTTATCAAAAAAATATCCGACCTTTGCAGCTGTATATGCCGCCCAAAAAGAAGCTGTTTTCCAACCTTGAAGTCAGCAGGCAGGACGGCAAAAAAGGTACAGGAATCACAGACAACAAAATGCAATGAGATATACCATTGAGAAGATAACTACACTCATCGGAGCACGACGAGTGGGAGATGCTGATGCAAATATCGGGCAGATACTGACCGACAGCCGTTCACTCTGCTTTGCCGAAGAAACACTTTTCTTTGCCCTCACATCCGAACGAAATGACGGGCACCGCTATATTGCCGACCTCTATCGCCGAGGAGTGCGCAACTTTGTGGTGAATACCCTGCCTCCGCACTTAGAGGATTATCCACAAGCAAATTTTCTGAAAGTGCCCAACACACTGGAAGCCCTGCAAAGACTGGCAGAAAGGCACCGCGACGAATTTGACATCCCGGTGATTGGCATCACAGGAAGCAACGGGAAAACGATGGTAAAGGAGTGGCTGTACCAAATACTCTCGCCATCAATGGTGGTTACTCGCTCGCCTCGCAGCTACAACTCGCAGATAGGTGTACCCCTCTCGGTGTGGCTACTCAACGAACAAACGCAGATAGCCCTATTTGAGGCAGGCATCAGTCAGCCTGGAGAGATGGCGGCACTGAGCGATATCATCCAACCCACCATCTGCATACTCACCTCACTGGGTGATGCCCATCAGGAAAACTTCCGCTCAATAGAAGAGAAGTGTTTAGAGAAGGTGGAACTGGCTCATGGCGCCAAAGTAATGGTTTACGATTCTGATGACCGCACCATAGGTCGCTGTCTGCGCAAAGTGGATTACCGAGGCAACAAACTGGGCTGGAGCATGTGCGATAGCAGAGCGCCCATGTACATCAAACAAATAAGCAACGACAACAGGCACACCACCATACACTACATATTTCAGAGCACAGAAGGCAGTTATACGCTGCCTTTCATCGACGAGGCTTCAGTGAAATGCTCGTTGGCATGTGCCACCACAGCCCTATATCTGGGAATGGATAGCGCCACACTGGCTCAGCGAATGGAGACATTGGAGCCCGTGGCCATGAGATTGGAGGTAAAAGAGGGAAGACATGGGTGCACACTCATCAACGACTCTTACAACTCTGATGTCAACTCACTGGACATTGCACTCGACTTTATGAACCGCCGACCCGACCACAAGGGACGCAAGCGTACACTGATACTCAGCGACATTTATCAAAGTGGCGACAAGCCTGAGGTGCTCTATGGCAAGGTTTCGGAACTCGCCATCAAGCGCGGTGTGGAAAAATTTATAGGCATTGGTCCAAGCATCAAGCAACAGGCAGACCACATCTCTATTGCAGAGAAATTCTTCTTTACAGGAGTGGAGCAGTTTGTGAGAAGCGAGGTATTCCAGTCGCTACACGATGAGGTGATACTGCTGAAAGGTGCGCGCTCTTTCGGATTTGACCACCTGACAGAACTGCTGGAACAGAAAGTGCACGAAACCATATTGGAAGTAAACCTGAACAGCGTGGTGGACAACCTGAACTTCTATCGCTCATTCCTAAAACCAGAAACCAAACTGGTGTGCATGATCAAAGCCGATGCCTACGGTGCAGGAGCTGTGGAAGTGGCAAAAACACTACAAGACCACCGAGTGGACTATCTCGCAGTGGCGGTGGCAGACGAAGGAGTGACACTGAGGAAGAACGGAATCACCCAAAGCATCATTGTCATGAATCCGGAAATGACGGCCTTCAAAACAATGTTTGACTATGATTTGGAGCCCGAAGTGTATAGCTTCCGCCTGATGGACGCCTTGACAAAGGCTGCCGAGAAAGAGGGCATCACCGACTGGCCCGTACACATCAAACTGGACACAGGCATGCACCGCCTGGGTTTCTCGCCCGAAGAAGATATGGACGAGTTGATAGCCCGACTGAAAAAGCAGAACGCCATCGTGCCACGTTCGGTATTTACCCATTTTGTAGGAGCCGACAGTGACTCGTTCGATGACTTCTCTGCAGCGCAGTTTGAGCGTTTTGACAAAGCATCAAAGAAACTACAAGAGGCTTTCGGGCATAAGATTCTGCGCCACATCGACAACAGCGCAGGCATAGAACACTTTCCTGAACGCCAACTGGATGGCTGCCGACTGGGATTGGGCCTCTATGGCATAGACCCACTCGACAACCGCATGCTCAGTACCGTGAGCACGCTGAAAACCACCATTCTGCAACTGCGCCATGTAAAAAAGGAAGATACAGTGGGCTATAGTCGCAAAGGCACTTTAGAACGCGACAGCATCATCGCTGCCATCCCCATAGGCTACGCCGACGGACTGAACCGACATCTCGGCAATCGCCATGGCTACTGTCTGGTAAACGGACAGAAAGCTCCTTATGTGGGCAACATCTGCATGGACGTGGCATTGATAGATGTGACTGACATTCCCTGTCAAGAGGGCGACACGGTGGAAATATTCGGCAAAAACCTACCAGTAACGATACTCTCCGATATCCTCGACACCATCCCATATGAAGTGCTTACAGGCATCTCGGGCAGAGTGAAGAGAGTGTATTTTCAAGACTAAGGCACCACCTCCGAACAAGTGCACGGAAGTTTGCGGGCAAGAGGAAGAATATACTTGCCCTTAGGGGGAAATACGCCCAAAGCACAGAAAAAGGGGTACTGAACACACATAAAGGTGATGTTGTGCCCCCTTTTTTGTTAGAAAAGGCAAGAGAAACAAAAAAATTATGTATATTTGCAACTGGCTAACCTTATGCGCCATTGACAAATGACGCTACTATAAAAGACAACTAATTTAATAACAAACAATAAAAATACCAAATGAGTTCCATTAAAATGACAAAAATGACCAACTACCGTTGGGTCATTTGTGCTATGTTGTTCCTTGCAACAACAGTGAATTACATGGATCGCCAGGTGCTTTCTCTCACCTTCCCTGGAGAAGGCGGCATCCAACAAGAGTTTGGCTGGAGTGACGAAGACTACGGTACCATCACCGCTTACTTCTCCATCATCTATGCCGTGTGTATGCTTTTTGCCGGAAAATTTGTGGACTGGATGGGCACCAGCAAGGGCTATCTTTGGGCTATCTTCGTATGGTCCACAGGTGCTGTGCTCCACGCATTCTGCGGTATTGCCACCTGCGGTATTGTGGCAGGCGAATGGGCAGTGGGCTTTGAGGGAGCCAAAGAAGTGCTTCGCACATTCAGCGAGTCGGGAGTGGCCGATGCAGCCCTTGCAATCTCGACTACCAGTGTGTGGCTGTTCTTAGGTGCCCGTTGCATTCTGGCACTTGGCGAGGCAGGTAACTTCCCCGCAGCCATCAAAGTAACCGCCGAGTACTTCCCCAAGAAAGACCGTGCATTTGCCACCGCCATCTTTAACAGCGGTGCTTCTGTAGGTGCGCTCATCGCACCCTTCACCATTCCTGTGCTTGCCAAGTTCTTTGGTTGGGAGATGGCTTTCATCGTAATCGGTGCGCTGGGCTATGTATGGATGGGCTTCTGGCTTTACCTTTACAAGAAACCCAATCAGAATCCCCGTGTCAATGATGCTGAGCTTACTTACATCAATCAGGATGTGGAGACGGATGCAGACCCCAAAGATGCTACCGACGACGGTCCTGCCATCGGTTTCTTGAAATGCTTCACCTATCGACAGACATGGTCGTTTATCGTGGGTAAGTTTATGACCGACGGTGTGTGGTGGTTCTTCCTGTTCTGGACTCCTGCTTACCTGAAAGCACAGTTTGAAATCAACCCCACCGATGTGGAGGGTATGGTGCTTATCTTTGTGCTTTATCTCATCACCATGCTGAGTATTCTGGGAGGCAAGTTGCCCACCTACTTCATCAACCGTGGCATGAACGCCTATGCAGGCCGTATGCGTGCCATGCTCATCTTCGCCTTCTTCCCTTTGCTGGGCTTGTTTGCACAGCCTCTCGGTGGCGTATTCAATACGCCTTGGTTCCCCATCATCCTCATCGGTATCTTAGGTGCTGCCCACCAGTCATGGAGTGCCAACATCTTCTCTACCGTGGGTGACATGTTCCCCAAATCAACCATTGCCACCATCACTGGTATCGGAGGTATGGCTGGCGGTGTAGGTTCATTCCTCATCAACAAGGGTGCAGGTGCGCTGTTCACCTATGCAGAGAATCAGGGCAGTGCTTTCAGTTTCGTAGGATTTGAAGGAAAGCCCGCAGGCTACATGATTATCTTCTGCATCTGTGCAGTGGCTTATCTCGTGGGCTGGGTGATTATGAAGGTACTTGTTCCCAAGTACAAACCCGTAGTTGAATAATTCCATCCTGACAGAACGGGCGTTGCCCTATGTGGTCGCCACAAGTAAGGGCAACGTAAGGTACTATAATAAGGAGCGCTTCTTGGATAGAGGCGCTCCTTTATTTTCACTCACGATAGGAGACAAGTATTTGTTTTCAGTCCCTTGCCATCGCTCACCGTGGATAGTTCAGGTTTTCTTCTTTTATCTGCATCAGCACCTCGGTGAGGTATTTTCTTGCCTCCCACCTTGCCATGGGCAGGTCGTGCAACAGGTAATTGCCACAGTCCTGTGCTTGGGCTCCAGGAATCTCACCCTCAAAATTTGCCACAAAGTCAAAGGTGCGTTGCATTAGCTCCACAATATCCTCACTGCGATAATCGCCCCGCAGCAACAGATAATTACCAGTGAGACAGCCCATAGGACCCCAATATACAACACGGTCTTTCCACTTGGCATCGTTGCGCAGGTAGGTAGCAGCCAGATGCTCTATGGTGTGCAGTGCCCCTACATGCAGGGCGGGCTCACGATTGGGTGCTTTCATTCTGATGTCAAAGGTGGTGACCACCTCATTGCCCACCACATCCTTGCGCGACACATAGATGCCACGCAGCAGCTGGTTGTGGTCGATGGTGAAACTGGGTATCTTTTCCATAATTTATGATGATGTTAAACGCCATTTGTATTGTTTGAAAATACTCCTTGTCTGAATTACTTGAACTGTTTATTACGATTGATCATGTTTTATGCAACGATGAACCGTGCAAAACACTATTTCTCGTTATCCGCATCTGATAGCCGCAAGTTTTCAATATAACGTCGAGTGAGAGCAAAGGATTCTTCTGCCACGTGCTGCCAGAAATCGTGGTATTGCGGAGCTTGGGTATCAAGAAGGGGAATATCGCTGATCACCCTGAACGACACAAAGGGTACGCCATACACATAGCAGGTTTGAGCAATAGCTGCCGACTCCATATCTACAGCCATGGCATCAGGAAAGAGTTGAAGAATATGATTCATCTTTTCCTTGGTATCTACAAACCAGTCGCCCGTAACAATGGTGCCTGCATGTATCACCGCCTTTCCACACACTTCACTGCCATTCATCTGCAAGGCCTGCTGCACCAAACTCTGCTCACTGAAGTATCTTGCCGGCATACCCTGTACCTGCCCATACTCCATATGCTCCGGCGCCTCACCACAATACACATCATGGTAGGCAAGCTGGGCACTCACTACCACATCCTGCACGTTGAGTCGCACATCGGCACCACCTGCACACCCAGTGCTGATAACCACATCGGGCTGATAGTGTACTATCATGGTGGTGGTCCCGATAGCAGCATTCACCTTGCCTATACCACATTGATGGAGCACCAGAGTGTTATCGCCTAACTTTCCCGTGACAAAAAGTCTGCCACCATACTCATGCTCTTCGACTCCTTTCAGCAAGCCTGCAATGCCACGAAACTCCTTGTCCATGGCAATGATTATTCCTATTGTCATTTGCGTAAAGAGATTGATTGTTGGATTATGCCATCATCATGGCTTATAACAGGATGCAAAGGTAGGAAAAAAAAGTGGAGGAAAGCGCTGATGTTGACAATGTTTGCTTTCTTATCTCACATTTTTATCGTAACTTTGCGCCCACAAAACCAAATCAACAACGAAGACAATGAATACCGAAACAAGCAAAAGCAGCACCTCCTGTGGCTGTTCATGGCAGTGTGTGCTTAGACGCTGGGCACCCGAGGCGCTGGTGATACTTATCTTTGCCGCTATCTCGTTTGCCTATTTCTTCCCTGCTGACATAGAGGGGCGCATCCTTTACCAACACGACAGTTCCGCCGGACGAGGTGCAGGTCAGGAGATAAACGAATACCGTCAGAGTACGGGCGAGACAACTCGCTGGACCAACAGCTTGTTCTGCGGAATGCCTACCTACCAGCTGGCTCCCTCATACAAGAGTGCCAAGCCCATGACCATGGCTGCCGACGCCTATCATCTGTGGCTGCCCGACTACGTGTGGTATCTTTTTGCCTACCTTCTGGGCTTCTACATCTTGCTGCGCGCCTTCGATTTCCGCCGCCACCTCGCCGCCCTCGGTGCCGTGCTGTGGGGATTCAGCACCTATTTCCTGATTATCATCGCTGCCGGACACATCTGGAAGGTGGTGGCACTGGCCTATCTGCCGCCGCTGATTGCGGGCATCGTGCTGGCCTTCCGCGGCAAGTATCTGCCGGGACTGATAGTGACAACCATCTTCACAGCCTTTGAAATCAATGCCAACCACGTGCAGATGACCTATTATTATCTGTTCGTTATACTGCTGATGGTGATTGCCTATTTAGTGGATGCCGTGCGCACCAAGAGGATGGCTCACTTCGCCAAGGCGGCATCGGTGTGCGTCATAGGCGCCGTGTTGGGCATCATGATGAACATATCCAACCTGTATCACACCTATCAGTACAGCAAGGAATCGATGAGAGGCAAGAGCGAATTGGTGAAGGCCAACAGCAGCAACCAGACCAACAGCGGCCTGGAACGCGACTATATCACGCAGTGGAGCTATGGAATCGACGAGACATGGACACTGCTGATACCCAACGCCAAGGGCGGTTCGCACCACATACGCTTGGCTTCAGACAGCAAGGCCATGGAGCAATGCGAAAGCGAGTTCAGCCAATACGTTGGACAATGGTATCAGTACTGGGGCGAACAACCCTTTACTGCCGGTCCGGTGTATGTGGGTGCCTTCGTAATCACCCTCTTCCTCCTGTCGCTGTTCATCGTCAAGGGGCCCGTGAAGTGGGCTTTGCTGGCGGCCACCATCCTCTCCGTGCTGCTGTCGTGGGGCAAGAACTTCATGCCATTCACCGATTTCTTCATCGACTACGTGCCCATGTATTCCAAGTTCCGCACGGTGTCTTCCATCTTGGTCATTGCCGAGTTCACCATTCCGCTGATGGCCATGCTGGCCCTGAAGAGACTGATAGACGAGCCCCAACTGCTGCGCACCAAGCAGCACTGGATATACCTCAGCACGGCACTCACCGCGGGTTGCTGTCTGCTCTTCGCCCTCGCCCCCACCGCCTTCTTCGACTTCATCTCCTCACGCGACAGTGCCCAGTTGCAGCAATACATCCCACAGGAATACTTAGGCACCATGCTGGGCAACATCAGCAAGGTGAGAGAGGCTGTGTTTACTGCCGACTGCTGGCGCTCATTCTTCATCATCATCGTGGGCACCCTGCTGTTGCTGGTCTATCGAACGGGCAAGATGAAGACCTCACTGTTGGTGGGATGCCTGTTGGTTCTATGCTTGTGGGACCTCTGGGCAGTGAACAAGCGCTACCTATACGACGGCATGTTTGTGGACAAGGCGGTGAAAGAGCAGCCCGTGGAGATGACTCCCACCGAGGAGATGATACTGCGCGACAAGTCGCTTTACTACCGCACGCTCAACCTTTCCACCGACACCTACAACGAGAACGAGACCTCTTACTACCTGAAGAGCATCGGAGGCTACCATCCAGCCAAGCTGCGCCGCTATCAAGAGATGGTGGAACACTATATCAGCAAGCAGCAGATGGCACTGGCCAATGCCGTGGTGAAGGAGCAGGGCGACATGACAAAAATCAACGGAGACAGCATCTATCCGGTGCTCAACATGCTCAACACCAAGTATATCATCTTCCCGCTGCAAGATAGGCAGACCGTGCCCATCGCCAATCCCTATGCCTATGGCAACGCATGGTTTGTGGATGAAATAAGGTATGTGGACAATGCCAACCAGGAACTGGATGCCGTGGGAACCATCAACCTGCGACACTGCGCCGTGGCCGACAAGCAGTTTGCCGGCATACTGCAAAAGGCTGTGCAGCAAGACAGCACCTCGATAGCCACACTCACCGCCTACGCCCCCAACAAACTGACCTATGAGGTGAACTCTGACAAGGGTGGCGTGCTGGTGTTCTCAGAGATTTACTACCCGGGATGGACCGCCACCATCGACAACGAGGAGGCCACATTAGGCAGGGTGAACTACATACTGAGGGCAGTGCAGGTGAAACCTGGCAAGCACACCATCGTGCTCTCGTTCGACCCGCAGAGTGTCAAGGTCACTGAAACCATCGCCTACACGGCCTACATCATCCTGCTCATCGCCTTGGCCCTCATCGTGTTCATGGCATACCGCAGGAAGAAAGCAGGCAGTGTGGAATGACAAAAGCGTCAGAACACAGAAATCAGAAGACCCATCACCACAGAAGCTGTGCCGTAAACATCCGTTACGACACAGCTTCTTGTTACGTATCAGGCTAAGCACATCACTCATTCATGGCATCTCGTATCAGAGATGCCATATACAGTGGAAGGTAAATGATGCCATTGGCCACTTCGATATTGTTGGCAGAAAGCACGATGCTGCGGTCTATCCTCATGGCATTGTGGGCAATGGCATTGTTCAGAGAGGCATGTCTTTTGTATTCTGCCCCAGACTTTACTTCAATGATGGTGATGCCACTCTCGTCTGGAATGACAAAATCAAGTTCCAGTTTGCTCTTCTTATCATAATAGTGAAGATTCACATCGTTGGCAACAAGAGCACATGCCACGTAATTCTCAGTCAGTGCTCCCTCGTTGATGTCAATATCTCCGTTCATCACCTTAAACTGCATTTTCTTCAACAGCTGCGAGCATAACAGGCCAGTGTCAACCATATACAGCTTGTAGAGTCTCCTGTTTTCTGTGGCCTCGAAGGGCAATTCAAAGGCATTCGTATTGAACGAATAATAGGCGATGCCGGCATCTATCAACCATTGTGTCGGGTCTTCATACTTTCTGAGCGCAGCCCCTTTTTCAATATCAGAGAGAACAAACCGCTTGTCTTGCTTGCCCAAGGCAGAGGGCATTGCGTCAAACACCCGCTTGACCAACGGAGCCATTTTTCCCGCATAGCTGCTTATGTCAGCTCGATATGTGGTCATGATGGATTGCTGCGCCTTCACCACCTCGTTGAAATCAGGGGTTGTGACAAAGGTCTGCACCACTTCGGGCATACCTCCCACCACAAGATACTCCCTGTAATAGCGGCTTACCTGCTGATGAAGAAACTCTGGTACAGGTTTCAGCTGACGATAGGCCATTTTCAGCTTGTCAAACACGTCACCCGAAACGCCCTTTGCCCAAAGAAATTCCTCGAAATCCAAAGGATACATGTCGTATCGTTCTTCAAATCCCACGGGGTACGACGTTACCGGCTTGTAGTTGATTCCAAGGAGAGAGCCCGACTCTATATAGTCATAGCGCCCCTCTTCCACCAGAAACTTAATGGCAGTGCGGGCATTGGGGCATTCTTGAACCTCATCAAAAAACACAAGAGTCTTGCCCTCAACAAAGGGGCCCAAGCCCATCGCCGACAGATTTGTGACAATAGTGTCTGTTGTAAGATTGCCGTCAAAAGCCTGTATTGCCATTGGCTGTTTCACAAAGTTTATCTCTACGAAATGCTCATAATGCAACTTTGCAAACTCTCTGACAGCAGTTGTTTTCCCCACCTGCCTCGCACCAAACAGCAGCACAGCCTTGTTACAACCTAATTTATACCACTTTTCAAGTTTGTCTGTTATCTTTCTTTTCAGCATAGTTGCAACTTTTTTCCAATATTTTCGGTACAAATTTACAACTTTTTTCCAATGTTTCAAAGCACTTTTTGCAACTTTTCGCCAATATTTTAGGGGTGTTTTTGCAACTTTTCGCCAAAATTGGATGGCCATATTCTTTATGCTGACGGCTACAACCGGACTGATTGCCACACCGCAATGGCTGCTGCACGGGCATTGCGGCACAGGAGGCGTGCACGGAAAGATTGGTTTTGCAGCAGCCTTCTGCACTTTTCTGCACATCGCCAAGCATTGGAGATGGTACATGCAGAGATTCTGAACCCTGATTGTCCCAAATCGGCCATTAGCGTCAAGGGGAATCGCCTTGGCCCTCATCGTGTTCATGGCATACCGCAGGAAGAGGTAGTTGACGCTTTTCCTACAAACACACTGGAGGCTGCAATCGGCATTTTACCGTTTGCAGCCTCCAACTGTTATTTGAATAATATATTACACTTTATTATAACATACCGTCATTCATATCAGCGGGAGCATCGCCGCTATAATAATCCACTTGCGACACTGTAAGTATCTGCTGAGTTCCCACTTCATACACCTGCATCTCAGGCTTAATATATTTTTTCTTCATATTCTTTAATTCTTTAATTTTTTAATTTAAAAACAACCTGTTGTTTTTGATATACACTCCCTTTGCAGGCTTGTTCACCTTGCGACCTTGCAGGTCGAAGATGCCTTTGGCATTACCATTTCTGTGCAAGCTTTCGTTGGTGACGGTGATGCACTCAATGCCTGTGGTCTCGCCATCTTCTGGGAAGGCGAAGCCGCGGATGTTGAATGCCTCACGTGACAGCAGCTTCAGATAAGCCTTGCCCGGAATAGCCTTGAGCTGTTTGCCGACCGAGGCTGCAATAACATCACCACTCGCATCCTTAACCAAACTGAGATAGAAACCAAGTTGGTCCTTAGACTCAAAACTATTATATGTCAAACGATACAATGTATAATTAACAGCGGCTATGATTGTCTGCGCCGTTGAAGGAGTAGCCACGAGATTATTGTAAGCATAATCCACCCAGGAAAGTCCGTCTGTCTCGTTCGCCTTGACATTCACATACTCGCCATCAGTCTTCAGCAGCACACCTTCGCTCATAGCCACTTGGTTGTCGTCGCGTTCTGTCAAAGTCATCGTGCCTGCGCTTACAGTGGCATTATAAACCTTGAGCGTTCTCGTGGACGGAACGGAAAGGGTGACGTCGGATGACTGATCGCTGAACGTTGCCCAATATGTACCGTCTTCTTTCTTATATGCTGTAGTGATAAGTTTGTATGGAGAGCCTGGAACTGGATAGTTATCTGTTCCGAGTTGCTGTCCCCATCCGCCGTCTGGCGACGAACCATTAAGCAGGTAACATATCTCGCCGCTTTGGAGCTGTTCTGTAGAGCACTGTGTGGCTGGTGTGGTCGTGGGTGTTCCGGAGGCGCTGCCTATCACATTGAATGTGTCGGAAATGTAGTAGTTATTAGTGACAGCGTTCGCTCCACAACCGTTGGTTATCTGACCAATGAGTATGCCGGTCAACGAACTCTTGCCGGATTTCTCCAAAGTGCCAGCCTGCAGGCAGTTCGTCACTTTCACATTGCCGCTGGTGCGGGTATAGCCAAAGATGCCGCCCATGATGAGCGCACCCTCATATTCGCTCTTGATAGTGCCCGTAAATCTGCAGTTGGTGATAGGAACTTCGTTATAAGTGGCGAAGCCTACAATGCCGGCTGCCACTTTGACATTACAGTTGCCCAGGTTCATGACGCCGCTGTAACTGCATCCCTGAACGGCACAGTTTTTTTCGTGCATCTTGCCCACGATGCCGCCAATGTGGCCTATGCAGTTTACTTCTTCTGAGGCAGCCATCTTGGTGTCTATGCTGAAGTTCACGCTACTGTGGCAGTTGCTGATGGTGGAGTTGTCCATTCGTCCCGCTATGCCGCCGTAGCCTTCGGTGTATTTGGTGGTAGTGAGCGTGATGTTGCCGTCGATACAGATGTTCTTCATGGTGGCTCCGCTCGCATAGCCGAAGAGGCCGGTGTTGTAGCCCTGCTGCGTGATATTCATATTCAGCACTTTGAAACCCTTTCCGTCGAAGGTGCCGCCAAACATGCTGCTTGCGTTGCCGATGGGTGTCCAGTTGCTGATGCCGGTCAGGTCAATGTTGCTTGTCAGGACTCCCTTGGCAGTCTTATTCTGCGATGTGCCGTCAGTCAATGTGCCGTTTACCAGCCCCGCAAACCAGCAGAGCTGACCTGCATTGCCTATTTCATACTCGCCGCTTGCATTCTGTGTAACCGGCTGATAAAGTTTGTCGCCACAAACCGAACATGTTCCAAAGCCGTTGACGTATGAAACAGTGTGCTCTGCCATTACTTCGTTTTCATCATTTGAATAAACGGCCGTACAGGGACTACACTGATAAACCTTAGCTCCACCCCATACAGGGTAATCCTCCGAGCCTAACCGCTGGCCCCATTCGCCGTCGGCAGATGAGCCGTTAAGCAGCCATGCCACTGCGCCGCTCTTAAACTGAGCGGCGGTCATAGCCGTAGTGCCTTCAATAGCGTCGGTCTCGCTGTCGGCGAGATAGTAGCAGTTGGTGATGGTGCCGCTATTTGTCTGGCAGACGGCTCCGCTGGGAGCTGTCGTTCCTTCTGTTGTCCCTGTGAAGAAGCAGCTTTCTATCGTTCCGCTGTTCGTTTGGCAGATGCTGCCATTGCTGCCCTCGGCTATCTGTGCATTCACCACGCCCAGGTTCTTGATGATTCCGCTGTTGTTGGCGAACAGGCTGTTGTTGGTAGCGCTGATGCTCAGTCCGCCGATGCTGTGTCCCCGTCCGTCGAATGTTCCTGAATAACTGCCGTTTTTGCCCATAGGCTCTATGATGTCGTCTGCGGTCAGCGCAATGTCCTTCATCAGTCCTGCGCACAGGTTAGGATAAGCCGTTGCTGTCTCGCCGTCAGCCGGGGTATAAGTGCCATTGACGCTCTGTGCAAAGGCTTTCAGGTCATCAGCTGTCACGATGCCATAGGTGAAATAACCTGTGCGGTAGTTGGCTCCCGTCTTGTCTAGAATTCCAGAGTCATATCCTATTGCGCCCACAAGGTTGTAACAATATTCAAACATTTGGTTAGAATATGTCACTCCGCCTGTCGCAAAGTTACCCGACACATAGATTGTGGTGAGCTGTGAGCAGTATCTGAACATATGACCCATATCCGTCACCTTGGCGGTATTGAAGTTTGAGAGGTCGAGGGAGGTGAGGCTTGAGCAACTACTGACCATATTACTCATACTCGTCACCTCTGCGGTATTGAAGTTTGAAAGGTCGAGAGAGGTGAGCTGTGAGCAATGATGGAACATGTAATCCATATTCGTCACCTTGGCGGTATTGAAGCTTGAAAGGTCGATAGAGGTGAGGCTTGAGCAGCTATTGAACATACCACGCATATTCGTCACCTTGGGGGTATTGAAATTTGAAGACAGCGTGAGATATTTGAGACTTGAACATTCATAAAACATCCAAAACATTGTCGTCACCTCGGCGGTATTGAAGCTTGAAAGGTCGAGAGATTCGAGCTTTGAGCAATTTTGGAACATGCGTTCCATATTCGTCACCTTGGCGGTATTGAAGCTTGAGAGGTCGAGAGATTCAAGCGATAAGCAGTTAGAGAACATATAACTCATATCCGTCACCTCGGAAGTATTGAGATTCTTGATGCTCTGAATATTAGTCAATTTTTCGCATTTATAGAACCAATAATAGCATGTGGTCGGCCGTGCATCAGCGAATGATGCATCAAAGACAACGGTCTTAATGTCATATTGGTGATTGGTTATCCAGCCTGGTTTAGAGGAGGATGTTGGAACATCATATACCTTTTGGGGTTCCGTACTCTCCGGTTTGCTGTTGTCATACTTGAACGTCAACGTCCCTGTCTCGGTGTCGAACACCGTGTACATCGTTTGCGCCCACGCCACGGAGGGCATCACCATTGCCGCCACGAGCATCAGCGTCGCGGCGATCCATCTTAATTGTTTAGTTTTTCTTTTACTTGTCATAAATTATATGTTTTGTTGGTTTTAAATATTTCAAGTTTATGGATGATATAAACGCACAAAGCCTTCCGCCCGTGCCATCGTCTGACACCTGCGGAAGGCTCTGTATCTATATGTGAATGAAAACATTACGGCAAAGCCAATGCTCCCCCACTAAACTTCTAAGGTTCAAGGAATTACATAAAGTAAGGTATATGGTTGACCCTGCTGTCATACGATACTATCTATATGTTATTTATTTCAATGTTGAACCATGTTATAGTTCATTACATCTGTAATGGAAGACACACGTCCCAAATTCTCAAAAGTGAAATACTGATCGTCAAGTATATACCACTTGCTGCGTACCTTTATAGGCATAACAGATACATGCAGATTGTTCTTAGCAAGCATGATTCTCATGTTATGGATTTTTCCTGCGTTGCAAAAATACATTTTTTTCTCATATAAGTATCAAAATGCTTAGAAATTTATTCACATTCATAACAATTTAACGTTTTAACCCAAATCGGCCATTAGCGTTATGATGATAACTGCTTATATTTTTGAACAGATGTCTTTACGTTTTGAGGGCGCAATGGGGTTCCATTGTAACCGATAAGCGGAAAGACAGATGACAAAAAGAACCATTTCGTTAAGCCAAATGAGCAGAGCCAAGCGTGCTTGAGCTATGCCATGGCGAGAAATGGTCGGATTTATTCCAAAGTATGTTTGCGCATAACAGTCTAATGGCCTCTAAGTTTGCAGAAGAAAGCAATTAGG
>SAMEA3663028__coassemble_96_pt1 | contig 40355 bp, 30 predicted proteins | sample SAMEA3663028__metabat2_low_PE_038 | metagenome-assembled genome bin SAMEA3663028 (sample SAMEA3663028) | pig gut metagenome | biome: pig gut; feature: pig-associated habitat; material: faeces | place: France | collected 2012 | reverse complement strand
GCATTTTTACCCCCCCCATTTGTTAAAATAAAACCCAATATTTAAATACTTTTTCACATTTAGTTCATACTGATTAAAGCCACACTGAATGAACTTAGCCACTTATATACATTTCAAAGCAGAATTTGTTACTTTACACCGACTTGAAGTAACTATACCTGCCACTACTCCTCCAGCACAACCATCTACCATTGGACTTACACCATCTTGTTGGGAAAGACTGTCATTGAAAGAAAATATGGCCAATCGTTTGGAGGCATCATTATTTTTAGTAACTTTGCAGCAAAGAAACAATGTGGAGCGCACCGATCAGATCGGGATACTCATCAAATAATATTGAAAACAGGAGCACACTGCTGCGTCAATGGCGGGCCACAGTTTGCAATATGTGTTGCAAATAGCGGATTTCTGCCGGTGGATTACAAAGACCAGTAGCACTCTAACCTTATTTTAACAGGAGTTTTCATCACAATCGCGGTGCGTTCCCTTTTTTATTTGCAATTCAAGACATCTTTAAAGAATATGTTTTCCGGTATCATCGAAGGCTTGGCAATCGTCAAGGCAATCAACGCCCAAGGAGGCAACATGGATTTCACATTGGAATGTGATTTTGCGCAAGAACTTACTATCGACCAAAGCGTGGCACATAACGGTGTGTGTCTCACCGTGGTTTCCATAGACAACAACTGCTATACCGTGACTGCCATCAAGGAAACACTTGACCGTAGCAATCTGGGACTGCTGCACGTGGGCGACAAGGTGAATGTAGAGCGCTCAATGATGATGAACGGCAGACTGGATGGGCATATCGTGCAGGGACACGTAGATACCACCGCCACCTGTATCGCCATGGAAGATGCTGATGGAAGCACCTACTACACCTTTGAATATACCCCACAGGAAGAAGATATAAGGAAAGGCTATTTCACTGTAGATAAGGGCAGTGTGGCAGTCAATGGAGTGTCGCTCACCGTGTGCCAGCCCACCAAATCCACCTTCCAAGTGGCTATTATTCCCTATACCCGCACCCACACCAATTTCTGCGACATCACCGTAGGCACTAAGGTGAATCTGGAATTTGACATCATCGGCAAATATGTGGCACGCATCCAAGAATTGCGTTAATTTGTCTTAACCTTCGTTTTTGTAAAGAGCGATTACCAGCTGCAGCGCATACAGTTTGACGACATCCTGTATGTGGAAGGACAGAAAGACTATGTAAGGTTTTACTTGGAAAACGGACAGAAAATCATGTCGCTCATCAACATGAAGAGTTTGGAAGACTATCTGCCCAAACCCGACTTTCTGCGTATTCATCGTTCATACATAGTCAACATGAACAAGGCATCTTCTGTGGTGAGAATGCGAGTGGTGGTGAACAACCAGTACCTGCCTATTTCAGACTCCTATAAAGAAGAGGTGCAGAAGTATTTTGACGAGCACACCATTGAGTAGTGCACCACAGGACACACGCAGAAAGCAACATCATTCTCCCCTTTGCAAACGCCTTTAGAGCAAGGATAGCATCTCACAGGGAGTGGTCACGAAATGAGATGCCCCATGTTGCATCAGGAACTCCTTGTCCCGGAAGCCCCAAAGCACACTCAGACAGGTCATACCGCAATTCCGTGCAGTGGCGACATCCACATCACTATCGCCAATATAGAGACACTTGCTGAGAGGAGTATGGAAATAGTCGGCAGCATGCAACAGCATTTGCGGTGCAGGCTTCTTGGGCATCTCAGTGCTCTCGCCAATGGCCAAAGGGATATAGTCAGCAAAGAAACGCTGGTTGAGAAGTGTCACACCAGCCTGCAGTTTGTTACTTGCCACGGCTATGTGCTTCTGATGCTGACTGAGGGTTTGCAGCAGGGGAATAATCCCATCATACGGCACAGTATTGTCTAAGGAGTGTACAAGATAGTGCTGTTTGAAATCATCAAACACCTTCTGGAAGGAATCCTCATCTATATCTGCTGGTAAGGCTCGCTCTATCAACTTTCTCACGCCGTTGCCAACAAACATACGGATGTTGTCTGTAGAATGACACGGGAAACCATTTTGCTGCAATGCCCAATTGGTACTCACAGCCAAATCTTGCAGGGAATTGAGCAGTGTACCATCCAAATCAAATACAAAGGTATTGAACTGCGAAAGCATCAAACCATTATCCATAACCATCTTTTTGCCTTTAAATCCGATGCAAAGTTATACATTTCCACAAAAATCAGGCAAAATGATTTTGTTTTTTTATACCTTTGCAGCATAGATATGGCATGTAGGACACAGCCGACCTATTCATAACAGCACCATGAAGAGAATCATCCACTCCGTTTCCAATACCAAGGTGTACCTTTATACCCTGGCTGTATTGGGCATTGCCGTCATAGGGCTCACCTATTATTATTTTTTCAGTCCCATCAGCAAGCAGCAGGAAACTGCTTATCTGTACATTGACGATGATGACGATATCGACTCCGTTTATGTGAAAATTGCAGCCTTCAGCAACAGGCATGGCAGAGCCGGCTTTGGCACGCTGGCACGCCACTGGGACTATAGCAGCAACATCAAGACGGGTAGATATGCCATCCAGCCTAAAGAGGGAGCATTTGAAGTGTTGAGGCATCTGAAGAACGGAGCACAAGAGCCTATCAATCTCACCATACCCGAAGTAAAGACCAAGGAGAGACTGGCAGGCTTCTTAGGGAGGAAGATGATGAAAGACAGCATAGAGTTCATCAACTGCCTCAACGACAGTGGCATTTGCGCCCAGTTAGGTTATACAGTACAGAGCATTCCTGCACTGTTCATCCCCAACACCTACAGCATCTACTGGAACACCGATGTGGAGACCTTCATAAAAAGAATGTTAAAGGAGCATCATGCTTTTTGGCAGCAAAAAGACCGAATGGAGCGAGCCAAGAAGATGGGCATGACACCCACTGAGATAACCACCTTGGCAAGCATCATTGACGAAGAGACAAGCAACAATGGCGAAAAACCTATGATTGCCGGCATGTATCTGAACCGACTGAGATGCCGCTCCGCTGAATATCCCAAAGGGATGCCCTTGCAGGCTGACCCCACAGTAAAGTTTGCCCACAAGGATTTCAAACTCAGAAGAATATATCACAAACTGCTCACTATCGACAGTCCCTATAACACCTACAAGTATCCTGGTCTGCCCCCGGGACCTATCAAGATAGCATCAATACAGGGGATTGATGCTGTGCTGAACCATGTAAGCCACGACTATCTTTACATGTGTGCCAAGGAAGATTTCTCTGGTACTCACAACTTTGCGGCAACCTACAAAGAACATATCAACAATGCCAAGCGATACACAGAAGCACTCAACCGCAAAGGGATTCAATGAGGCAGCTTTATAACTCCCACGAACAGTCGGGTGCTCCTTCCAAATGAGACCGTATGGGAGAATTGCAGAGTGTACAAAAATATAAACACAGGTTTTTGGGTAATCTGAATTCTTTTACTTATCTTTGCACGACTATTTGCGCATATGCTATACCCAACTAAGGGAAAAGCTTACTCAGAAGGACCGATATAGAAGTTGTAAAACATTTGATGGCACTTTAAGATACTATCACAAGAAGATACAGTTATGATGAAAAAAATTCTATTTTCTCTATTTCTCACACTGATGATGCCCACAGCGATTTTCGCTCAGTCAATGACCGATGATGCTGTCATGGCGTATGTAAAGGATGGTGTGAAACAAGGGAAAACCCAAAAGCAGCTTTATCAGGAGTTGCTCATCAAGGGAGTGACCAAAGAGCAACTGCTGCGTATCAAGGAGAAATACGAACAGCAGCAAAGCATGTCTAAGGAGCGTCAAGGTAACGAGAACATAGACACCGAACGAACAGAAGCAAAGGACGAAGAAAACAGCTCCTCTGCACAGGATGACAACAAGCAATTGGCAATGCCCCAAGATGGCATCAAGGTGTTTGGACGAGACATCTTTTACAGCAGCAATCTCACCTTTGAGCCCAGCATGAACATAGCCACACCCACCGACTATCGTTTGGGACCTGGCGACCAAGTGGTGATTGAGGTATGGGGTGCCAGTGAGGCAAACATTGTACAGAAAGTGACACCGGATGGTTACATCTCTATTCCGGATGTGGGTCCCATCGCAGTAAATGGGCTCACTGTGCAGGCTGCCAGCAACAGAATCCGTGCAAAACTGAGCAAGATATATTCTGGCATGAAAACTGCCAATGTGGATTTGAGCACCAATGTGAAAGTGAGTTTGGGACAAATACGCACCATACAGGTGAACATCATGGGCGAAGTGGCGCGCCCTGGTACCTACGCCCTTTCTTCGTTCAGTACAGTGTTCCATGCTCTGTACAAGGCAGGAGGTGTAAGCCCCATTGGTAGTTTGCGTAACATAAAGGTGGTACGTGGCGGTCGCACCGTTGCCACCATCGATGTATATGACTACATCCTCCAAGGCAGGTCGCACACCGACATCCGTCTTCAAGAAGGCGACGTGATTCTTGCCAGTCCCTACGAAGCACTCGTAATGATACAGGGAAAAATCAAACGACCCATGTATTATGAGATGAAGAGTTCTGAATCCATTGCCACCCTTATCAACTATGCAGGCGGATTCAGCGACGATGCCTACGCATCCTCCATTACAGTGGAGCGCAGTAACGCCAAGGAGAGAACTATCTGCACAGTAGATGAGATGCACTACAACGACTTCAAGATGAAGGATGGAGACGTAGTGAGCATTGGTGCCATCCTTGACAGATACGACAACAGGGTGGAGATAAAGGGTGCCGTGTATCGTCCGGGTTCTTATGCCATCGGACAGGATATCCGCACTGTGCGCGACCTTATTCTGAAGGCAGATGGTCTGCTTGAAGAAGCCTTTACCAATCGTGGAGTGTTGCACCGTGAGAATCCTGACAGAAAACTTGAAATCATCTCAGTAAACACCAAAGGTATTCTTGATGGCACAGAGCCCGACATTGCATTGCAGAAAAACGATGCGCTTTTCATTCCAAGTATCTACGACTTAGAGGCAAAGGGCACACTTGAAATCAACGGAGAGGTGTTTGCACCTGGCATATTCCCCTTTGCAGCCAACACAAAACTTGAAGACCTTATCATCATGGCCGGTGGACTTACCGAAGCTGCCTCTACGGTGCGTGTGGATGTGACTCGCCGTTTCACAGACAATAAAAGTACCAAGAAACGAAAGGAAATATCTGAAACTTTTACCTTTAGCGTGAAGGATGGCTTTGTAATTGAAGGCGAACAAGGCTTTATATTGGAGCCCTACGACCAAGTATTTGTACGCCGCTCTCCAGGTTATACCCCGAAAATCAATGTCACCATCAATGGCGAGGTAGAGTATGAAGGCAACTATGCCCTCAACGAGCGCAACGAGCGCCTCTCTGATGTCATCAAGCAGGCAGGCGGACTAACTGAATTTGCCTATTTAGAGGGAGCACGCCTTGAGCGCCAACTGACCTATGAAGAGTACCTTCAAGCCAAAGAGCTGATGGCCATGGTGGTGAGCAACAACAAAGTTGATGGCAATGACTCTATCATCGTGCCCGAAGTGACAAGAACCTATCCCGTGGGTATCAACCTTGTAGAGATTATGAAGAATCCGCACTCTGCCATAGACCCTGTGCTCCACGATGGTGATGTGATTATCATCCCCCAACTAATGACCACCGTGAGCATCTCTGGTTCCGTGAGAAAGCCCAACTCTATTGTCTATGATCCCAAGAAAGACTTGAAGGACTATATCAGCGAAGCGGGAGGATATGCTGAGCGTGCTCGCAAGAGTGGCACCTTTATTCTCTACCCCAACGGTCATATCAAGGAACTTGGCAGAAATGCAAGTGCAAAGAATATTATTGGCGGTTCCACGATTATCGTGCCACAAAAGGCAAAGAGCCAGTGGAATTTGGGCACCACCATGTCAACCATCAGCACCTCTGTGTCTATGCTGGCTGTGATAGCCTCTCTCATCAACACCATGAAATAGCAATCAATAGAACAAACAGAACAGCAATATAATGGACAAAGAAGAAATAAAGCAAGCGTTGCAAGAGATAGAGAAGGAGAACCATCCCAATACAGTTGAGGAGTCGAGCATCGATTGGAAAGAGCTATGCACCAAGGCATGGCTTCACAGAAAGTTCATCATCGTTACAACGGTGATTTTCATGGTGCTTGGACTTATAAGTGCACTTACCATGAAGCGCACCTACGTCTCTACGGTGACCCTTGTACCAGAAGTCGGCAAATCATCAACTTCATCGTTCAGCAGCATCACCAGCATGTTGGGACTTGGAAACATGTCTATGAGCAATACATCTGATGCCTACAATTTGATGGTGTATCCTGAAGTGGTGGCATCTACCCCCTTTGTCACCAAGATGTTTGACATGAAAGTGGTTGACCCTAAGCGCAATATTGACACCACTCTCATGGGCTATCTCACACACAAGCAGTTTTCCATCGGAACTGTCATCGGCTATGTCACCAAACCCATCTTCTCGCTCTTCTCATCCAAAGAGGAAGAAGAGGATAAAGACAAGGGGCTGAACCTGTTTCAACTTACCAAAGAGCAATACAACGTGGTGAAATACCTTAACAAGGCAATACAGGTGGAGGTGGACAAGAAAACAGGCGAAACCACCATCCAGGTAACCATGGACAATCCTGTGGTGGCTGCCACAGTGGCAGATACTGTATGTAAGTTCTTGCGCGAGTTTATCACAGAGTACCGCACTCAAAAAGCAAGAGAGAATCTGGAGAGTTACACAAAGATTGCAGAAGAAAGCCATCAGCGCTACCTCAAAGCGAGCAGGGCATACGCCTACTATCAGGACAATAACCGCGGACTTATCCTCAATGCTGTTATTTCTGAAGGTAACCGCCTCTCTACCGAACTGAACATTGCCTCCCAAATCTATTCCCAGATGAAAGTACAGGCAGAGATGGCTCGTGGCAAAGTGATAGAGGAAAAGCCTGTTTTTGCCGTTATTCAACCAGCATCAGTACCGCTTAGGCCACAGAACAGTCGTGCCAAGGTGCTTATCATCTGGACATTCTTGGGCTTTGCTCTCTCCACTGCTTGGGTGCTCTACGGCAAAGAATATTGGGAAAAGGCAAAAACTATTTTTAAAGAAATCAAGAACCAATAAAAGAAAACTGAACCTGCGTTTAGCCCGCAGCAAGCAAAGGGGACTGTGTTTCATTGTGAAGCAGAGTCCCCTTTGTATTTTGTGTATGTTTATAGGAGCAGAGGAATGCCCAATGACAGATCCTGTATTATCCCAAATCTGACGTGAGCATGATGATGCCAACTGGCTTATATTCCTGAGCGTTTTCGATATACTAAATGAGCATATTCAACCCAAACATGCTTGACATTTGCAATGACAAGAAAGGGTGCGCGAAGTGGAAGCGTCCTTGCACATAACCGTCAAATGAATGACTTGCATCTAATGAGCGAATTGGAAGTAATAACCATATTGAAATAGTGCAAACTGAAAGGGAACACATCCCGCTTAAACAACACTTCCCCCAACAATACACTACGAAACATAACTTCATTCAAAAAGGGCTGCACCGTTATTACGGCACAGCCCCATTGAAGATTTGCATTTATTCTAAGTACTTATTTCACTATTTCTATCCTCTGTGTGGTGGTGATTCCGTTTGCCTTCACCTTGACAAGATATAATCCAGCACCCATTGCGTTGAGATGTACTTCATCTCCATTGGCAGCAGCAACACGGCGTCCATCCACAGTATATACGGCAATCGACTCAACACCTGTACCCTTTACTTTTAGGATATTGCTTCCATAGGTTAATCTAAGTTGCTCTATCTTACCATCGTTGATGGCTGCAGTACCGATGTAGAAGTAATTGAGAGCACCCACGTAGGGATTAGTGAGATTAGGATAGTAGGTGTCAATGCGAATCATGTGCTTCTTTGCATCTTCTGCGCCAAAATCGTAGTCGTACTCATTGGCGGTGACCATTGTTTCATTGACAATCTTGCCATCAACAAACACCCTATAACCACTTGCATTAACGGGCTGTGCATTGGCATCTACAATATCCAGACCTATCATCCAGTTGCCATTGATACCACCATCCACACTTGCAGAAGACCAGTCTTCTGCATATTCATCTATAGAATAGAGGTCTGACACATTGGGCTGACAGGAATTACCATCCATTGCCATAGGAGCCTTGCCAGGATCCACATCATAGCAGTCAATCACCATCTTGTAGTCGCACGCAGGATTGATGGTTACAGGTGTCTTCAGTTTTACAGTTGTCCAACCATTGAGTATCACCTCATCGGCCTCTACCTCTTGTTCACATATCTGCTTGCCGTTTTCAAACAACATAAACGTGAACACACTTTCGGCTGTTGGATAGAAGCGGAAACCATCTACCTGATAACCCATATAACCCTTGAACATAGACGACTTATACAGTGCACCAACCATCAGCGCATAGTTTAACGACTCAGGACCCTTTACACCATAGTCGGCATCTGTGGCAGCCTTGCCTGAAGCATAGGTCATGGTGGTGGCATCGTTGTCGAGCGGAGTACTCCATGCGGCATGGATAGAAGAAGAGCCAACGGCTCTTACATCCACATTCTCAACCCTTTCATAGCGAGCCGCAACATTCAAGTTCTTGGAGGTTACCTCTGATGATTTACCATTGGCAAACACAGCCTTCACTCCTACGGTATGGTTGCCCTCAGCAATACCAGGAAGAACCACTTCTGTTTCCTTTTGTGACACCTTTAGTACATCGTCCACATAGACTTCATAACCAGTCAACTCATCCAAATTATCTGATACGCCATCTTTGGGTTCCAAAACCGCATCCACCATCCAAGCAGTGTAACTGGGATAGCCTTGATAGGAAGAAATTTCGTAAAGAGAATAGAACATCTCTTCGCCCTCCATTCTCAGCAGGTCGGCCTTGGTATTCATTGTACCATAGTCCATGCCCAGCACATCTGTACTTGCCACAGGCACTGTTACCTTGAGTGCCACATACAGGTCTTCTGCCACGACATCAAGAGGTTGAGACAATTTAACGGTGTTCTTTACCTGATAGTTGAGTGGCTGTGAGATAGGCTGTGTGTAGATAAGCTTCAATGTGTCACCATCAGCCTGATATACATTCAGAGTCCAGCTCTTTTGGTCTGACATGGGGAAGAAATCTACTTTGGTCAACTGGTAGTTGTCAAACTGCGCCATATCCTCCTTGTCCAACTTGATGGCGCACTCAAAAGTGATGCCATCTTGTGTTACGCCAAAGCCCTGTGTATTGGGATTTTCATAATCGTAATAACCAAAGGTGGGATAATTGCTCATTGGCTCATCCCATTGCAGATAGGCACTGTTGACACCCTTTTGGCGGGCAAACAGCGAGATAGGCTGAGACATGCCGATGGTTTTCATTTCAAAAGCCACCTCATCTGATTTCACCATGGTGTTATCAGCACAAACAGCCTCTACCTGATAGGTGTGCTGCCCCTCTTTTACACCTTTATCATAGAAAGATGTGGCAGTAATTAAAGCCGTATTTACCTTCTCGCCATCGCGATACACATTGTAGCCCTGAATACCTTCTACACCCACAGGAGCCATCCACAGCACCTTGGCTATATCACGCTTATCCACATTGTTCACTGTAACCTCAGCAGGGGCCCCATGTTCACTGTCAACATCGAACTTAACAATCACCGATTTCAGTTCTGCATATCCGTCGTCCGTAGCTGCATAATAGAGCAATCCCACAGTATTATCGTCTTCAGAGATAGTTTGGGTACGGAAAATATAGGGTATGGAATCACCTTCGGGGGTAAAGATATTCAGATTAGAGAAGTCAACGCCCTTTTCCTGCAGATACTGGTAAGCCGAACGGGGAGTTCCATCTACACACATATAGGCAACAGAACCGTTAGATTCTCCCACAATGGTACCTTTGCCACTCATTTGGAAGAAGTCGAAATCTGCATTCTTCACGTACATGGGCACAGCAGTACTATCGCCGGTGGCTATATCATACACACCCCAGCACTGTGTAAGGTCTTCACCACTCCAGTCATAACCTCCCCAGTACAGAATCTTATTTCCATCAGGAGAGAAGCCCTTGCCCACACTCCATATAGACTGGTAGGAAGAGAGGTCTTTCACTGAGCCATCTTTTTTGAAATAGCAGGCTGTGCGGTTGAGACGCTCTATCCATCCTGTAGCCTCCTGACCATCAGGAGAGATGGCATAAGGTATAGCAATTCCAGAAGCATTCAACTGTCGGTAAATCTTGCCCTCTTTCCATATATAGCCCAAATAAGTGTAGTTTTGAGTAACCACACCACAGGTGTACTTGCCATCGGGGGTAATGGCAAAAGCACGCCCGCTCTTATAGCCCTCGGGCAGTTCCATTACAGTCCACTTACTGTCTTTCCATGTGCCTGGACACTCGTAGGAGGCAGTGGAACTATTGGGATCAGAATACTGGAACACGCCCACCACAGTACCATCATTGCTCACAGCCCATGCCTCAGACTCAGTAAGAGTGCTCAACAAGGTGAAAGTGCCACTCTGCAAATTCCACAAAAAACCTCGTGCCTGGTCGTTATAATCCACATAAACGCCACATGCCCACTTGCCATTGGGCGATACATTCATCAACTGATATTCAGCAGGAGTGGTAAGCAACAGTGGTTTGTTGGCACCATAGGTGCAGAGCACCATAAGGAGTGCAACCGTCAAACCTGCAAGTCTCTTCATTTTCATAGTAAGTTAGTTTAATTATTGAACTTTTAATTTGAATACAGACGTAATTCCATTGCGCTCTACACTCACCACATATACACCCGAAGAAAGGGAACTCATATCTACGTGGGTGGCATTGCGCTGACGGGTGGCAAGAACTCCATTACCAGTATATACACGCACATTGGCACCAGACTGGAGCATAAGATTCTTGCCATCGAAATGTATAGATTGCCCATTGGCATCCACTGCTTCTATACCAGCAATAATATCCCTTAAATTGGTGCGTGTTACGGTGATGGTGTCTGAACATACCTTGCCATATTTGTAGCGTGAAAGGATATACACCTTGTGTGAAGTGTAATAGAATTCACTTTCCAATGCCGTGATGTTGGCATCAGTAGTTGTGGCCTCTGCAAGCTGATTGATGTCAAAATAGAGGTCATTGCTGATAAATCCATAGTCCTCCATATTGGCACCGTTCTCCCATGCCACAGTACCAAAATAATCGGAGCCTGACTTACGTGCACTTATCACACTCACATTGCTTGCTTTGGGCAGAGTCAGATCAAAGGTGATTGCGGCACTATTGCTCACATAATAGCCCACAGGGATTGCATTATTTTCTGCATCATAGTTCACGCCACACACCTGTACCATATATACATAGTCACCATTCACGAGTTCAGCGTCAGTGTATTGCAACAATGGCAATCCAAAACCGCCATCTTCTCCTTGTGCCAACAGGTCAGCAGCATTTGCCACTGCCACCTCCTTGCCGTTACGCAGCACTCGTATCATGCAATCATCAGCATATGCCATATCGGGTACAGAGAACTGGAGTACGGCAGTGTTTTTAATGTTTTGAGAGGACATTACCACAAACTCTGCGATATGACAACCAGCCTTCTTGTCAGAAAAATCCTGATATTCACACACGCACTTAGAACCTGCTTCCATTCCCCACTTGCCACTGGAATAGGTAGAATCCACCTGCTCTACCACATTGGGATTTCCATCCACCACGGCATACGAAGTTTTGAAGGCTGCCACCATTTTGCCGGCACCATCAAAGGCATAGGCTCTGATATAGTCTTTCAGGAAGCCCTCCTCATAATTCCAGGTCTCCTCCTGCAACAGATTATTCTGTCCGTCTTTGCGCTGTGCCTTTACAAGAACTCCTTCATCGCTATAGGTACGTGTCTCAGTGTAAATATAACTAGTCCATTCAAGATGATTGGGTGACGAAGAAACAACCTTTTGGGGTTGGTTGTTCTCAGTAAAGTTGCTATATTCCAACTGCTGAATCAAATCGTCAGTTGCAGAATAGATTGTCTCTTTGATGAGATTACCATCTGCATATTCGTAAACCGTGCGATAGCCCGACTCCACTTTCTCTACCATGTTACCATTGAGATCGTAGGAATAGGTGTTCTTGTAATTGAACTTTTTTCCCATCTCACCAAAATCATACAAGCCATACTGGTACTTTGAAGCACTTGTCATATTGCCATTCTCATCAAAGCTGTTGATGGTATAGGCAGTTTCATCATAGTCACCATAACCTGTGACGTTTCCCTTATCATCGGTGTTGTAAGTACGACCGCGTTCCACCATCATCTGCAACTTGCCGTCAGTATTGTAGTAGTACTCCTTGCGGGTCATATCCTGTGTCAGAGGTGCCATACCCATGGCATCACCATAATAGGTTTTGCTCACCAGCACACGATTGTCAGTTGCTTTAGTTCCTGCGGGTGTGCCATCTTCGGTAGATGCCTCGAAGGAGAGCCCAGCAAAAGAGCCCGACAAACTACCCTTCAATGTACCCTTTTGGGCTGTAATGTCAAAGGTAAGACATTGTCCGCCACTGAAGAAATAGAGGGCACCTCCATACATGAAGCAGGTATGAGATGAATTGCCATTGTAAGAAATAGCATCATCCATAAACAACTGAGAAATGGTGAGCGTCTCATCATTGGCAATGCTATAGACCACAGGGACATACTTGAAGCTGGAAGATATCTTCTCTGCCACCAAGTAGAAGCCACCCGTAGGATTAAGAGCCAAGCCTAAAGGAGTTACCCCCTCATACAATGCCAACGAAGTAAGTTCGCCATTGGCGGGATTGATTTCTACCAATTGCGCTATCTTCTTCATTTTGCCTTCTTCATCAAACTGCTTCACGAACATCACACCGTAAAGTTTGCCTGTGGCAGCATCATACTCCAAATCACGCATGGTCCATTCCACATTGCCATACGAGCATACATTCACCACCTTTCCCGTGGTAAAATTCATTGAGGTGAAGAGCATTGCTCCTGTATTCTCATCCAAATGATAGGCAAAATACTTTCTGCCTACAGACGCTCCACAAAGCACCTCTGCCTCTACTTCGGGCATAGAGAAAAGAGTGATGGGACTCACCTTGGATTCTGTATTGAGGGCATCCAGGTCGAAAGATACCATGTTCCAGTTGAGGGCTCCGGAACCACAACCATAAACGATGGTTTCTGCCGTGGCGTGAGAAGAGAACCCCAAAGCCAGCAACAGCGTAAACATTAAACAATGTAAAGATTTTCTCATAAATCAAATATTTGTTAGTATTTTTTCAAGCCTACATCTTCAGGGCACGCTTACCCCTTCTACAGTCATTTACTGACATACCGTAGCGTCTGTTATTCCTGCTTCTGCCAACGCCTCCCTGCGCTCTACACAGGTAGCACACCGCCCACAAGGTTTCTCTCCACCCTTGTAGCACGACCATGTTTCGGCGTAATTTATCCCCAACAAAACACCTTTGCGCACAATTTCGCCCTTGGTAAGGTTGGTGTAAGGAGCTTCTATGCGCACGTGATTATAGGTGCCGCTCTGTGCCGTTGCATCAAAAGCACGTACAAACTCCGGACGGCAGTCGGGATAGATGGCATGGTCACCAGCATGATTTGCGATAAATACGCTTTGCAGTCCTCTACTCTCTGCCAGGCCCACTGCTACAGACAGCATGATAGCATTACGAAAGGGCACCACTGTTGACTTCATATTCTCTGCAGCATAATGTCCCTCTGGTATTTCTTCTCCACCTTGTAGTAGGGAACTCTGGAAGTATTGTTGCATAAAGTCAAGAGGAATGACAACATGCTCTATACCCAGTCGCTGGCAATGCAACTGCGCAAAGGGTATTTCCTTGGCATTGTGTTTACTTCCATAATCATAGGTCACAGCCACCGCAATCCGTTCACGGTACTCATAAAGCATCGTGGTGCTGTCCACACCACCACTCAAAACGATAACGGCATCCCTCATTTGGCAGCAATCATTTCAATCTCCACCATCGCTCCCTTTGGCAAATCTCGCACAGCAAAGGCAGAACGTGCAGGATAAGGTTTACGGAAGAATTCGGCATACACCTCGTTCATTGCAGCAAAGTCTGCAATATCAGCCAACAACACGGTAGTCTTCACTACATTTGCCATACTCACACCTGCCTCTGAAAGGATAGACTGAGCATTAAGCAAAGAGCGACGGGTTTGCTCCTTGATGCCACCCTCGGGGAAAGTACCTGTGGCTGGATCAATGGGCAACTGCCCTGAAACAAAGATAAAATTGTTAACCTGAATAGCCTGACTGTAAGGACCAATGGCTGCAGGTGCGCCAGTAGCTTTGATTTCGTTCATTTTTCAATCTGGTTTTGTTACTTTTACAATACTTGTACCTATCTCAAATTTCAGACAGCAAGGCGTGACATGCTTTGAATTTCTTCACATTATTATAATCACACGCCCGTAGTCCGTTGCAAAAGTACTCATTTTTTCCGACAATGACAGGCGAGAGTGGCATTATTTGCATTTTTTATCACACAAATGACATCTCAGCATTACACTATGCTACAAAATGAAGAAAAAAAAGAAAAAAAAAGAGGCGGGCTGTCGTGACATCGGCTTTTTTTTATACCTTTGCAACACTTAATCATGGTGCGTGGCAGTCAACAGTTTACGCACCGCAAACATAACAAAAGTACAATTATGACAATCAACGAATTCAACTTCTCTGGTAAAAAGGCTATTGTTCGCGTGGACTTCAACGTGCCACTCGATGAAAACGGTAACATCACAGACGACACCCGTATCCGCGGCGCTCTCCCCACTTTGAAGAAAGTGCTGACTGATGGTGGTGCGCTGATTATCATGTCTCACATGGGCAAGCCCAAAGGCAAGGTAAACCCCAAGTTCTCGCTCGGACAGATTGTTGACGCTGTAAGTGCTGCATTGGACACCAAGGTTCAGTTTGCCCCCGATTGCGCCAAAGCACAGGAGGCTGCTGACAACCTGAAGGCTGGCGAGGTGCTGCTGCTGGAAAACCTTCGCTTCTATCCCGAAGAGGAAGGCAAGCCCGTTGGAATTGACAAGGAAGATCCCTCATACGACGATGCCAAGAAGGCAATGAAGGCAAGTCAGAAGGAATTTGCCAAAACCTTGGCTTCATACGCTGACTGCTATATCATGGATGCCTTTGGCACCGCACACCGCAAGCACGCTTCTACAGCTGTTATTGCCGACTATTTTGACGCAGACCACAAGATGCTGGGCTATCTGATGGAGAAAGAGGTGCAGGCTGTGGATAATATTCTGAGCAACATCAAACGCCCGTTCACAGCCATCATGGGTGGTTCAAAGGTTTCAACCAAGATTGGTATCATTGAAAACCTGCTGGGCAAAGTTGATAATCTGATTCTCTGCGGTGGAATGACCTACACCTTTGCCAAAGCACAGGGAGGCAATGTTGGTAACTCTATCTGCGAGAACGACAAACTGGACATTGCCCTTGATGTTATCAAGAAAGCAAAGGAGAACGGCGTGAATTTGGTATTGGGCGTAGATTGTGTGGCTGGTGACGCTTTTGACAACAACTGTAACACTCAGATCTGCAGCGCCAACAATATCCCCGAAGGATGGGAAGGACTGGATGCAGGTCCTGAAACACGCAAGATGTTTGCCGCTGCCATAGAGGACGCTAAGACAATTCTGTGGAACGGTCCCGCGGGCGTGTTTGAATTTGACAACTTTGTTGGTGGTTCCAAAGCAATTGCAGATGCCATTGCAAAAGCTACAGCCAACGGTGCTTTCTCTCTCATTGGAGGTGGAGACTCTGTGGCATGTATCAACAAGTTCGGAATGGCAGACCAAGTGAGCTACATCTCCACTGGAGGTGGTGCACTGCTGGAAGCTATCGAGGGAAAAGTACTTCCCGGAGTAGCTGCCATCAAAGGTGAATAAAGAACAGACAATCCATACACTAAGGCTCTACTCCCACTCATTCAAGATTGGGGGTGGAGCTTTTTCTTAACAATGCAAACAACCATGAACAAATTGTTGATCTCACTCTTAGCCTCTGCCATGCTCCTCATGTCGTGTGACTGGAGCTTTACAGGAAAGAAGAACATTACAACCGACTCCATACAATATAGCAACCGAACAAAGGCTTTTGAAATGATCATCAGAGCTGATTATCCCACCAAGGGAGATAGGACGCTGATAGACTCTGTCAGGCAGTTTATCAACAAGGCACTTGGGGGAACATTTCAAGGCGATTTGAGTCAAGGAGATTCTCTGCTGGCTTTCTATGCCCACCAATGGGAAAAAGAAATGAGACAAATGTACAACGAAATAGCGGAGGCAAGAGGAAATGACCAAGATATGCCCCCCATGTATCACAGCGTAACAATCAAGCAAGAATACAACACACCACTGTACATTACTTACATCATCAATACCGAAACGTATTCTGGTGGAGCACATGGTATGCACGAAAGTAAAGGAGTGACATTCCAAAAAGAAGACGGACATGTTTTTTGTAACGATATCTTAATAAAGAACAGAGACAAGGAGTTTAACAATTTGATAAGAGACGGACTTTTTCACTATTTTTCGGAACAAGATATGCCACTCTCTTCTGACATAGAACTTTCAACAGCTCTACAGGTAGATGACATACACAATATTCCACTGCCCACTGCCCCACTCTATTTTACCCCCGAAGGAATTGTAATGGTATATCAGCCCTACGAAATTGCCTGCTACGCCGCGGGCAGTCCAAAATTCACTATTCCATATCACCGCATTAGCCCATACCTCACAGATGCGGCCAAAAAGTTAATCAGCAAGCAATGAGCATCAGAAAACTGCGCACCATAGAAATGAAACGTCTAAGCTTGGAAGAGTTCAAGCAGGCGGATAAGAAGCCACTTGTAGTGGTACTCGACGATGTGCGCTCCATGTATAACGTGGGTAGTGTGTTCCGCACTGCAGATGCCTTTCGTATAGAAGCCGTGTATCTATGCGGCATCAGCGCCACCCCACCAGCAAACGAGATTCATAAAACAGCGTTGGGGGCAGAAGATAGCGTGGAATGGAAATACTACAACACAGCCTTGGATGCTGTGAAAGACTTGAAACAGTGTGGATATGAAACCTACGCAGTGGAGCAGGCAGAGGGCAGTACAAAACTGCACCATTTCACGCCACAAGCAGAGAAGAAATATGCTGTGATATTGGGAAACGAAGTAAGGGGGGTGCATCAAGAAGTGATTGACGCATGCAATGGCTGTTTGGAAATAGTTCAATTTGGCACCAAACACTCCATGAATGTGTCAGTGACAGCAGGCATCATCATCCATCACATCTGCGGATGTAAGTAGGCATCAATCACCGAACCTCTTCAGAAGCGATAACCTAAACCAATGTATGCAAGCCAATCGGTCAAACGGTTATGGCTATGGGAGCGTCGATAGCCAAAATTATTGTACTCTGAGTAGGCACAAAGATAATAGCGTTGCCAATTATATACCACAGAAACACGCGCAAAATAATTAACCGCCACCTTATGCGCCACCTTATCTTTACCTTCAAACTCTATATGCGCATCATCGAAAACCGATACATCGGCAAACTCTGAATCCAAATAACGGTCCATAAGTTCCTGCATGTTGGTGGAGTAGCGGTACACCGTGGTGTTATTGTAAAAAGAAAGCATCGGCATCAGCATAGCATTGATGAGCCATCCCTTGGCAGGCACAAGGTTATAGGCATAACCCAATCCGAGACAGCCCATAGTAATTCTCATTTTTCCAACATTACCCATCATGCTGATAAAATCGGCGTTTTCATTGGAGGCATAATCCACAATCGAACGATAAAAAGCACCTCCCAACATCAATGAACCCGCAGAACGCAATTGGATAACTGACTGGTCATAGGCTGCTGAGTAAGAAAAATACTTGCCGTTGAACAGGTAATAGCCTGTCAGAATATACGACTTCAGCGTCATCGGTGCATTCAAATCTACCACGCCCTCATCGCTTGACTTTATATCTTCAATAGAGAGAGAATATTTAAACTCTGGCGCATCCGTCTTATGCTTTCGGTATTTGAAGTTCAATCCATAACGCCCTCCCGTGGCACCAATAGTGAAATAGGTGTCGTCGTTATCTCCAAGGCTCTTACTATAACCATAACCATAGCCACGGTATCCCACCCACAGACCAATGGTGGAAAACCTTTCTGACTTCAACCGCGGTTCCGCATCAACGATAACAGGCGTATCGAAATTGGAGAACAACTTCAAGGATGAATGAGATTCAAATTTCAAACTGGACTGACTGGCATTACCTCTCAACATCAACTGCCACGGTTTTTTCGGAACGGTAATATATCTACTGTCCACACCGCTGACAGAAGCAGAATCGATAAAAGTGCCCAAAGCCTTGAACACACCCAACAATCCACCCCCTTGCTTGCCCTTCTCTTGCGCAGAAAGCACACAAGGAAACAAACAAATCACAACAAGAAGGAGAGTTAGATTCTTAAACATAAACTCTACTCTGACTCCAAAAAATGCGCAGCAAGACCATCAGCAGCCTGTATCAAAGAAACAAGCGGCACATTAGACGCTTCCGAGAGATTAGATTTCTCCTCATAACTTTGGAAGGGTAAATCCCACGCAGCCATGTGCCAACGGATAGCAAGCAATTCGTCATTGGTCAACTCCAAGCCTAATCTCAAAAGCATCACTACCGATTTTTCACCATGTCCAAAAGGGAAACGGCTATAATCCACATCATAACCATCATAGGTCTCCCATTTCCCTTCCGTATTTTTTCTGAACTTCTGAATCTTCTTATAGATACTCGATTTGCATACATCATGCAAAAGAGACGACAAGACAACACTTTCTTTCGGAACCTTGGGTTCAATATCGGGTCTCAACGCTATCATCTGTTCGCGCAACATCAATGCCACCCTACATACATTGATGGAGTGTTGCAGCAAACCGCCATCGTGACTTAGGTGCTTGCTAACAGATGCCGGGGCAGTAAAAAAGCCCGACTTCTCAAGATAATCTACCACATTATCCACTCCACGGCGATGGGTTGAAAGCAGTAAATCCAAAAACTCTTCTTTCATTTTCTCATTAAATTGGTAAAGGAGACTCAAAGGCTAACCACGGAATAACACAAACTAAAAAAAATTGGGAAGAGCAAGGATCTACCCCCTTCTCTTCCCAATGACCAATGCTGATTATTCCTTATCCAGCAAGATGTTCATCATCGTCACTGCAGACTTGGCAACAGAGGTACCTGGACCAAAGATAGCAGCCACACCCGCTTGATACAAGAAATCATAGTCTTGTGCAGGAATCACACCACCCGCAATCACCATGATATCTTCACGGCCCAACTTCTTGAGTTCTTCAAACAATTGGGGAATCAAAGTTTTGTGACCAGCGGCAAGCGATGATACGCCAATGACATGTACGTCGTTCTCCACAGCCTCACGTGCAGCCTCTGCGGGGGTTTGGAACAAGGGTCCCATATCCACATCAAAGCCACAGTCGGCATATCCAGTGGCAACAACCTTAGCACCACGGTCATGCCCATCCTGTCCCATTTTAGCAACAAAGATACGTGGACGACGACCCTCTTGTTTTGCAAACTCTTCGGTCAACTGACAAGCCAGTTCAAACTCCTTGTCATTCTTACTTTCTGATGAATACACGCCTGATATGGTTCTAATTACTGCCTTATATCTTCCGACAATCTTTTCGCAAGCATCACTTATCTCTCCCAAAGTACAGCGCAACTTAGCGCACTCAATGGCATGAGCCAGCAGGTTGCCCTCACCAGTACGCACACATTCGGTAAGCGCATCAAGTGCCTTGCGGCAGGCCTCCTCATCACGTGATGCACGTACTTGTGCCAAACTTTCCTCCTGCTGTTTGCGCACCGCAGTATTGTCAACTTCCAGAATATCAATAGGATCTTCATGCTCCAAACGATACTTGTTGGTTCCCACAATGGTCTGCACACCCGAGTCAATGCGTGCCTGAGTACGAGCTGCTGCCTCCTCGATACGCATCTTTGGCACACCCGTCTCAATAGCCTTGGCCATACCACCCAGTTTTTCAATCTCCTGAATGTGCTCCCATGCCTTATGCACCAACTCATTGGTGAGACTCTCTACATAGTAAGAGCCTGCCCATGGGTCAATCTGCTTGCACACTTTGGTTTCATTCTGTATATATATCTGCGTGTTGCGCGCAATACGTGCAGAGAAATCGGTAGGCAAAGCGATTGCCTCGTCAAGGGCATTGGTGTGCAACGACTGGGTGTGTCCCAGCACTGCTGCCATAGCCTCTATACACGTACGTCCCACGTTGTTGAAGGGGTCTTGTTCTGTGAGCGACCATCCTGATGTTTGTGAATGGGTACGCAACGCCAGTGACTTAGGATTCTTGGCTCCAAAACTCTTCACAATCTTCGCCCAGAGCAGGCGTCCTGCACGCATCTTAGCAATCTCCATAAAGTGGTTTACACCAATTGCCCAGAAGAAAGACAAACGTGGAGCAAAGGCATCTATGTCAATACCTGCATTCACACCTGCACGGATATAATCCATACCGTCTGCCAGTGTATAAGCCAACTCAATATCAGCAGTGGCACCAGCCTCCTGCATGTGATAACCGGAGATGGAAATAGAGTTGAACTTAGGCATATTCTGCGATGTAAACTCGAAGATGTCTGCAATAATCTTCATAGAGAATGCTGGCGGGTAGATGTAGGTATTGCGCACCATGAATTCCTTCAGAATGTCGTTTTGTATAGTACCTGCCATCTCTTCCATCTTGGCCCCCTGTTCCAAACCTGCCACGATGTAGAACGCCAATATAGGGAGTACTGCACCATTCATGGTCATAGATACAGACATCTTGTTCAAGGGAATACCATCGAAGAGCACCTTCATATTCTCCTCGTTACAGATAGAAACGCCAGCCTTACCCACATCGCCAACCACACGTTCATTATCAGGGTCATAGCCACGGTGTGTGGGCAAGTCGAAAGCAACAGACAGACCCTTCTGTCCAGAAGCGAGGTTACGGCGATAGAAGGCATTTGACTCCTCTGCCGTAGAGAATCCAGCATACTGACGGATAGTCCATGGGCGGAAAGGATACATCATGGAGTACGGTCCACGAAGGAAAGGAGGAATACCTGCTGTAAAGTCAAGATGCTCCATACCCTCAAGATCTTCTTTGGTATATACGGGCTTCACCTCAATGTGTTCGGGTGTTTTCCAATTTGCCACGATACCATTTTCTTTTTGCCAGTCAGCACCATTGGCACTCTTTATTCCAGCAAATATATCGATGTCATTAAAATTCTTTCTCATCTTTTCAAATTATTATTGGAAACTTTGAACAATGATTCTACTCATTATCGGGAAGTTCGTTATTTCAGAAGTTGTTTGTTATATGCCTTCAGTGTCTCGAGTACATTACACTTCACATGTATAAAGTTCTCGATGCCTGCAGACTGCAGTTCTTCCATACATGCAGGAGCACCAGCAACAATAAACATCGCCTTGCCGTTGAGGTACTTGAAGGCAGGCACAGCGTAGGTGGCATATTCATCATCGCTTGAGCAGAGCACAACGATATCAGCACCAGCTTTCAGAGCAGCATCCACACCCTCCTCTACAGTTTCAAAACCAAGGTTATCAATAATCTTATAGCCTGCACATGCCAGGAAGTTAGAACTAAACTGTGCTCTTGCCTGACGCCATGCCAAATTGCCTATGGTAAGCATAAAGGCGGTGGGCACCTTGGCACTGTGTTCTGTTTCCAAGCGGAGTGCCTCGAAGTCAGCAGCCAATCGACTGGTCTGAATACTCTTAAATGGTTTCTCCCCTTCTTTGCTTGAGCAGCCACAACCACAGCCACAAGCCAAAGGAGCCTTACCTTCTGAGGTTTCTGTAAAGTTGGGGAACTGGTTAGTTCCAAGAATAAATTCCTTACGCTTAGCGGCATCTCCATGACGCTTGGCATTGGTAGCATTGATATCATCCTGAACTGTGCCAGCCTTGACAGCAGCCAAGAAACCTCCTTCGTTTTCAACCTTCAAGAAGAGTTTCCATGCCACATCTGCCAAAGAAGAAGTCAGTTGCTCAATGTAATATGAACCAGCAGAGGGGTCAACCACCTTGTCAAAGTGGCTCTCCTCTTTCAGCAGCAACTGCTGATTACGTGCAATACGCTCTGAAAACTCTGTAGGAGTTTCATAGGTAACATCAAACGGATTTACCACAATGGAATACACGCCTGCCAAAGCAGCACTCATAGCTTCCGTTTGGGTGCGCAGCAAGTTCACATAACTATCAAACATCGTCATGTTATAACTTGTGGTGGTGGCATTTACACACATCATGCAAGCACAGTCACACTTAGGCTCATACTGCTTCACTATCTCTGCCCACAGCATACGTGCTGCACGGAACTTGGCAATCTCCATGAAGTAGTTTTCAGACACTCCCAAGTTAAACTTGATTTTCGATGCAGCCAGTGTAGGCTCTACCCCTGCTTCTACCATTTGATGCAGATATTCCTGTCCCCAAGCCAAAGCATAGCCCAATTCCTGTACGATATAGGCACCTGCATTGTTGAGCGACAAGGCATTGACAGAAATACAACGGAAATGACGATAATCCTTCAATGCCTCCACCAATTCTACTGCGATGGGCAACAGTGCTGTTTGATCACAGCCCTTCATCACCATTTTCTCCATGGCATCCCACTCTATGGAGCCATGAATATTCTCTGTTTTGTAACCCTTCTTGTTAAAATACTCTGCAAGCACCTGTGCCAACTCAACAGAATGACGCTTGCATGTTCTGAAGTTCAGATCCACTTTCTCACAGCAGATACCCTCCAGCAGAGTTTCCACATACTCACTGTTCACACTCTTGCCAGGAATCTTGAATCCAAGGGAGTCAACACCTTTGTTCAGCAACTCCAAAGCCTTGGCATTTGCCTCCTTGGCATCCTCCACAGCAATGTTCTGACGCACATACCATGCGTTGTTGTCTTTCTTGTTTCCACGTACAAACGGAAATTCACCAGGCAGAGCATCGGGCGTCTTCAATTTCAGCACATCCTCTCTGCGATAGAACGGTTGTACACTAAAACCCTCATTTGTTCTCCAAACCAACTTCTTTTCAAAGTCAGCACCTTTCAGGTCCACCTGAATTTTATCCAGCCACTCTTGAGTGGTAGGAGCTGTAAACTCGGTAAAGAGTTTCTCTTTGTTGTTTGACATAAATAGTTGAAGTGTTTAAAAATAATTTCTGTGCATGTCAATAGGTTGTTAATCACGCACAAAGCGCTGCTTCTCTTGAATAACCTATATCGTTGCAAAGTTAAAGTTTTTTTCCCAATCGGCAAAAGAAAAGCAGTAGTTTCTAAGCGTTTAAATGAATAAAAAGCGAATAAATGTGTAACTCTCCACACATTTATTCGCTTGATGATACGAAATAGACTTTTTATCAGAAATGAATTTCTAAAGGATAAGACAAGGACTGGAGATACGAGTTGATGCGGCACTGCCATTCCTGCTGTGAGCGACAGTCATATTTACTCCACGCCGAACCGAAGTAGTAGGTAAATTTCGTTCCGTTCTGATAATTGTCAATAATTCCTAAAGCATGACCGGCATTGCCATTAAACGCCTTTTCAAAAGGCACATACCTTGTAGCGCTTACGCCCTGTGGAAACAAGGCTGCCACATAAATTCTGAAGTTCTGCTTTTCAGGGTTGTCGGTGGGGTCAGCATAACTCACAAACTTTTTGCCCAGCTGCACGCTCTTAGCATCTTCAGAGTGTACCACCACACCTGATGCCACGCGAGCAGGCTGGGTCAAACCCTCGTACCATACAGTCATTTTGTTGAAGTTAGAACCCTTGTCAAGACTAAGGATGCGATGCTCCACCACCTGGGTATCTTGCTTATAGGTTGTGGGATGATATGTCAGCGCCACTGAGAAACGCAGGGGTCCATTGTCCAGCAACTCATACTCTTTGTAACAGTAGGGAAAAACAAGATTATCTCCATCCATCAGAGCAGGAGTGCCACAACCCAAAGTAGGACCTACTTTATAACAGTCCAAGCCATCACCATGATCAAAGTGATAACTGGTCAGCATATTCAGAGAGTCTGCTGCAGCAGGATTGGACTTTTTCAATGCTGCAATCACAGGCTTGTTAATGTCCTCCACATAATAGCGTTTTTCCACTACTAATTCAGAGGTATTCTTAAGCCACACATCGTTTCCAAAGGCCTTCTCTCCTGAACGTTGCAGTGCAGGACCATAGCAACGATAAGCTCCCCTATCGTTTTCCCAAGCAATATCATCCACTCGCTCAGGATACATTCTGCCATAACATGTATTCTTAAAATCATTAGGCACTCCCTTCATAAAGGTAAGCACTGCCTTACCCTGCGGACGCACGGTAGCCTCAACCAGAATTTTGCCATCATAGGTAATCTGATAAGGCACCTGCTGACCAACTGCATTCACCACAACGAACTGACGACCACCGCTAATGCCCAACTTGGCATATACCTGTGCAGCGTTGAGTTCCACCACCTGACTAAGCACATCCTGCTGCGGATTGGTCAAGGTCAGGTGAAATGCCTTATTGTCTGCGGGCTTTACAGAGTTATCATCATATCTCACCTTTTCGCAGGCAGCCAACAGGAAAGCACCCACTCCAAATGCCGATGTATTGGAAGCGGTCAGTGTTTGTCCTTTCACGGCTTTTTCACCAATAGGTTGCACATATCCCACACTGCCGTTTGCCTGCAGGGCAGTTGTAGAAAGGTAATGCCACGCCTTGTCAACCGCACCGCCATACGTAGCCTTGTCCAACAAGCCGTGGTTCACTCCCCACATCAAGCCATAGGCAAAGAATGCGGTACCACTTGTCTCCTTTCCTTCTGCCTGTGCGGCATCCAGCATGGAACGGGTCCAATAGCCATCAGACTGCTGGCATTTCACTATGGCTGCTGCCAACTGTTTGAAACGCTGTTCAAACAATGCACGATGCTTATAGGATGCAGGAACATCATTAAGCACCTTTGCCAAGGCTGCTATCACCCAACCATTACCACGTGCCCAAAAATCCTTTTTTCCAGCATCTGTCTTGTGTGAGGGATAAACGTATTTGCCATCACGATAATACAGGTGCTCCTCCTTATCAAACATCAATTTATCGGCATATACGAAGTTGGCATAAAGTTTGTCCAAATACTTCACATCTCCAGTCACCTTGTACAACTTTGTCAGTACGGGCATAGCCATATACAGTCCGTCTGCCCACCACCAAAAGTCGGTTGCAGCCATACTGCATTCCTTGTCCATCACTTCCTTGGCACGCTTTATTTTGTAGTCATCTGGATTCATCATGTACATGTCCAGATAAGTCTGAAAACAAATCTGCCAGTCACCAAACAGCACATGCTGCTGCCCCTCTCCATACGTTTTATATTTCCATTTGGCAGCATCTGGCTCAGTGGCTCCACACCACTTGTTGTGGCGTGCCCATTTATCAGAATACTCCAGCCATTTTGCCTTTCCAGTGAGGCGATATGCCTCCATATTGCCCGTAAAATACGCTGCATTGTCCCAAAATGCGTTTACCTCGGGAGCATGGTTTGCCTGCCAGTAGTTGTTCACTTTTTCAACCACCTCCATGGGGGTAAGCTGTGACTGCACTTGTTTAGCCTTCTTCTTGGCCCCTGCAGGCACTACAGCAGCCAACAGAAGCGCCATCATACTGAATACGATTTTTTTCATCAATCTATCTTATTTTGATTAGTTCCACTTCTTGATACTCTTCATCTATTCTCACATACATTATCTATTCTCTTCTCATTTCATCTGAGAATTGAAGAAGCGAAGAATCTGTCGGAACAGATGATTACGTGTATTGCCTCCAGCAATGCCGTGATTACGATTGGCATACACCACTTCATAGAAATCTTTGTCTGCCTGCACCAACGCCTCTGCATACTCCACGGTGTTTCGGAAATGCACATTGTCATCAGCCAAACCGTGACAGATAAGTAGCGCACCGCTCAACTTCGATGCACGAGCTATGGGATTAACCTCATCATAACCCAAAGGATTCTCCTTCGGAGTGCGCATATAACGCTCAGTATATACCGTGTCGTAATATCTCCAATTGGTTGGAGGCGCAACAGCCACGCCAGCACGAAACACGGCCCTTCCCTCGCTCATGCTCATCAAGGTGTTCCATCCTCCATAGCTCCAGCCCCATATTCCTATTCTGTCTTTATCCACGTACGACTGCTTGCCCAGCCATAGAGCAGTTTCCACCTGATCTCTCGACTCCAGTTCACCCAGTCGCAGATAGGTGCATTTTTCAAACTGTGCTCCTCTGCCACCTGTACCTCTGTTATCTACACACACCACCAAATAGCCTTCTTGTGCCAACATCTGCTCCAAGATAGCCCCCTGGCCACACATACCAATATTCCATTGGTTAAGCACCTGCTGACTACCAGGACCTCCATACTGGTACATAATAACTGGATAGCGTTGAGATGGATTGAAATTCTTGGGCTTCACCATCCAACCGTTCAGTTTGATTCCTTCTGACGTGGTGAACGAGAACATCTCTCTGCTACCCATATCATAGCCTGCCAGTTTGTCTTTCAACTCTCGGTTATCTATCAGAGTAGCGAGCACCTTGCCATTGTTTCCGTTCAGCGTATATACATCGGGGTGCTCAAGGTCGCTCCATCGGTTCAAGAAATACTGGTAGTTGCTGCTGAAGACGGCATTGTTTGTTCCGCGGGCTCCTGCCAATGCAACTATTTTCCCATTTGCCTCTGCACAATATACCTGTTTCTCTTGTGCGCCCAATGCGTTGGATGCAAAATAGGTCTTACCCGTGGTTTCATCATAGCCATACACGTCAGTCACTTCAAAGTTTCCGTTGGTAATCTTTCTCTCCAAACGTCCACCTAATGTGTAAAGATACAAATGATTGTAACCGTCACGGTCGCTGGGCATAAGAATATGCCTGTCAGTTATCTGTATTCCGTCCATAGCCTCAAAACGGATATACTTGTCTGCTTTTTCCTGAAGCACCATCTGCGCTACCGTAGAGAGTGGATTAGCCATGTAGATAGCCAGCTCATCTTGATGGCGATTCAGCGTAAAGACTGCCACTTTGGTAGCATCGGCGGTCATCATAAGACGAGGGATGTATCCATCTGCCTCTACGGGTACCTGCAACTTACGTGTCTGACGCGACTTGATGTCAAAACTATAAACGGCAACCTGTGAATTTTCCTCGCCTGCAATGGGATATTTGTAGCTATAGGCACCAGGATAGTCGGCATACCTGTCCTCTGTGGGGTTACTTCCCTTATACAGAGCGAAAGAATACTCTTTCACTTTGCTTTCGTCATAGCGTATCCAACATATCTGTTTGCTGTCTGCCGTGAACACGAAACTTCGGTTGGTGGCAAATTCTTCCTCATACACCCAATCGGGCAGACCGTTGATGATCTCATTGCGTTTTCCATCTTTTGTAATCTGACTCTCAGCATTGTCGTACAACAGTTTCACCAAAAACAGGTTGTTGTCTCTCACAAAAGCGATCTGCTGCCCATCAGGCGAAAAGAGCGGCATCTGCTGCGCCCCACCCTCTGACAAGGGAACCATCTTGTTGTTCCTCACATTGTATATGTAGTACTGGGCAGTAAAAGAGCGACGGTAAATATACTTGGTATCTGTCTGAATCAGCACATTGTTGCCATCGGGCGACAGCTGGTAGCCCTCTACCCATTCTATCTTCGCTCCCCTCACTGTTTCTGCATCAAAGAGGGTGGACACTTTCTTACCATTCTTGAACGAGAATACTTCTATCCGCTTGCCATCTTCGCTGATGCACGAATAGGTAGCACCGTCACTCATGGGTTTTACCGCTGCCATGTACTTGGCAGCGAACTGTCGAGAGGTGATAGACTTCAAATCAAGTTTCTTCCCTGCCAGCAGGTCTGTTACAGTGGTCATCGCCATTAAACATGTCAATATTATCGCCTTACACAAAAGAGATTGTCGTTTCATTGTTATTGTTGGTTCTGTTTATATCCTATTTATTGTCGTTCATGTTCATCATTCCACTATCACCTTTACGGAGTCTGTTTTCACCCGTGCAGATATCCATTTGGAGAAGCGCACCTTATCAAACGCCCTGGTCGCAACATTTTTTCTCAGAGACACAATCGCCACCACGCGCTGGATATTTACAACAGTATCCACCTTTGCTTCCGAGGTTTTTGCCAGCGATACAGCCTCCACTGCAGGAAACAGCACTTTTAGTTCATCTCGCACATCTCCAGAAAGATTTAGATAGCGCTCATAGCCATCCAATCGCTGTTCCAGTTGGTAGATGGTCTTCGACTGTTCCAGTATTCTGTCGGCATAGCCCTCATCAGTCTGCGCCTTACTTACCAGTTGTTTGCTGAGCCTTATCAAACTATCTGACTGGTTGCCCTGAATCACATTCAGTTCGTATGTCTTCAGTCCATATTGTGTCATTCTGTTTCTTGCCACATTCAACTCATGCTCTGTAATCTCCTTGCCTACAGCCACCAAACGTATGGTTTTGGCATTCTTGTCAGCGGTGGTGGATATAATCTGCGTACCCGGGAAATTCATCTCCTGCTTCACAAACTTGTTGAGCGCACTCTTGAACAGGCTCTCACGGATAATGCCAATGGTAAGGAAGGTGGCTGGCAACATGGTCACAAGCACGATGCCGATAATCACTTTGCGCACCTTCTTAAAACTCTCCTGTCGCTCATATTGCACTTTAGAGAATTTCAACATGCGCACCCCCACGAAAGTAGCAAGACAGATGAACACCGTGTTGATAAAGAACAGGTAAAAGGCACCAAAGAAATAGTAGAGATTGCCCATTGCCAATCCATAACCTGCGGTACAAAGGGGTGGCATCAAGGCGGTGGCAATTGCCACACCGGGAATCACATTGCCTTTGCCCTTGGTGCAGATGGCCACAATGCCTGCCATACCTCCAAAGAAAGCAATCAGCACATCATAGAGTGTGGGCGATGTTCTTGCCAGCAGTTCCGACTGCGCCTCATCCAAAGGAGTAATCAGGAAATAGAAGGTAGCGGTAATCACACTGATAAACGTGGCCACCAGGTAATTCTTCATGGCCCTGCGCAGCAGCTCAATATCATTGATTCCTATTGCCAGTCCCATACCGATGATAGGACCCATCAGTGGAGAAATGAGCATGGCTCCGATAATCACCGCCGTAGAATTGACATTCAATCCCAAGGAAGCAATAAAGATAGCAAAGATAAGCACCCAAAGGTTAGCCCCATAAAAACTCACGCCCTTGCTGATAGAGGCGATTATCTCACTCTCGTTTTCCTTGTCAGGGAGAACATTGAAGTATCCTTTAAGGATGGTTTTAAGGGTTTGTAAATGTGATTCCATAGACCTTTCTTTGCATTTGAGGAGAGACCTACACTTGGGCATAGGAAAAGCCCGTTTCCTATATTGCAGTGCACCGTCATCCCTCTGCAAAGGTAGCACATTTAGATTAGATGGGGAAACGTCTGCAAAGATAAAAACGTAAAAATTTTAAAAAATGATTAGCAACCCGAAAAAATATTGCACATACCTTAGTTTTTGAGCAATATTTTACATACCTTTGCACTGCTTTTTCAAAAACTCTGTTTAAATTATGGAATGGCTCACAAACCTGTTCACTTCAACTGATTCTGTAGCTCACATTGCACTCCTCTACGCAATGGTGATTGCCATTGGTGTGCTTTTAGGAAAAATTAAATTTGGTGGCATCTCTTTGGGCGTCACCTTTGTGCTTTTCGCAGGTATCTTGGCAGGTCATATAGGATTGTCGGTACCGCTCAACATTCTTACGTTTATTCAAGATTTTGGACTTATTCTGTTTGTCTTTATGATTGGTATGCAGGTGGGTCCCGGTTTCTTTGAAAGTTTTCGCAAGGGAGGCGTCACACTCAACCTGTTGGCAGCAGGTGCCATTCTGCTGAACATTGCGGTCATGTTTATATGCTACTTCGCATTTTTTGATACCAGCAATCCTTATAATCTTCCCATGATGGTGGGTACACTGTATGGTGCTGTGACCAACACGCCTGGTTTGGGTGCTGCCAACGAGGCACTCAGTAACGTGTTTAGCGACGGTAACCTGCCACAGATTGCTTCGGGATATGCCTGTGCTTATCCTTTGGGTGTAGTGGGTATCATTGGAGCCACCATTCTTATCAGATACATCTGCAGGATAAAACTTGACCATGAAGAAAAAGAGTTGGAGTTGCAATCGGCAGAGAATGCACATGTCAAGCCTCATCAGATGCACCTAAGGGTAACCAACTCCTACCTCTCGGGAAAGACACTGCTGCAAATACACAACTTCCTCAATCGCGATTTTGTTTGCTCGCGCATCCTGCACGATGGTCATGTGAGCATCCCTAACAGAGATACTGTATTTGAAGTAGGCGACCAGATTTTTGTGGTATGCGCCAAGGCTGATGCAGAGGCTATCATTGCATTCATCGGACCTGAAATCAAGGTAGATTGGGAAAAGCAGGATACGCCTTTGGTTTCCAAGCGTATTCTGGTAACACGCTCGTCTATCAACGGCAAAACCTTGGGACAGATGCACTTCTCTTCTGTCTATGGTGTGAATGTGACCCGAGTCACGCGTCAGGGTATGGATCTTTTTGCCAGCAGCAGTTTGGCACTGCAAGTTGGCGACCGCATCATGGTTGTAGGACCTGAGGATGCCGTAACTCACGTCTCAGGCGTATTGGGCAACTCCATCAAGCGCTTGGACACTCCCAATATCGCCACCATCTTCCTCGGCATCATCATAGGCATCATCTTCGGAAGCCTGCCCTTCACCATTCCTGGTATGCCTGTACCCATGAGATTGGGTATCGCCGGTGGCCCGCTGATTATCGCCATCCTCATTGGCAGATATGGCTACAAGGTGCGCCTTGTGACCTATACCACCACCAGTGCCAACCTAATGCTACGCGAGATAGGCTTGGTGCTGTTCCTTGCAAGTGTGGGCATCAAAGCGGGAGCAGGATTCTGGGAGACTGTGGTACAGGGCGACGGACTGAAGTATGTGGGCACTGGTTTCCTCATCACAGTGATTCCCATCCTTATTATCGGTACACTGGCACGCCTGAAGTTCAAATTCAACTACTTCACTATCATGGGTATGCTTGCAGGAACCTATACCGACCCACCCGCATTGGCATACGCCAACCAGTCGTGCTCCAAGGAGGCACCTGCCGTGGGCTATTCCACGGTATATCCTCTCAGCATGTTCCTGCGTATTCTCACCGCCCAGATCATCATCTTGCTGGGATGCGGAGCTATCTAACCTGCATCAAAGAAACATCGTTTAATAATCATCAACAACATAATCAACTAAATCGCAATGAAAAAACTCGGACTTCTGTTAGGGGCCTTGCTGGTTATCTCGCCTACTCTGGTGTTCGGTCAATTGGAAAAGAGCATCAAGCTAAACGAGATAATGACACGCAACACAGCCAGCATACAGGATGAATACGGGACTCGTGGAGCATGGATAGAGATTGCCAACATCTCTCACACCACCTACAACATCAGAGGAATGTACATCACCACTGACCGCTCGGTACTCAACGCATCGCTTAGCGCACCCGAGCGCATCAAGAAGATGAGCATCATTCCCAATGGAGAACCTCGCACATCACTGAACGGCAGGCAACATTTGGTATTTTTCTGCAACAGCATTCTCGCCCGCGGCTCGTTGCATCTCACCACTCCTGTTCCCACTGATGAACCTGTATGGGTGGCACTTTACAACGGCAACGGTGTGGATCTCATCGACTCTGTCACAGTGCCAGTGTTGGCAGACAACCAATCATTTGGCCGCATCAGCGACGGTGACACACGCTGGGAGGTGAAAGAAGAAGATGCCGTTACGCCTGACATCTCAAATAGTATTGCACAGAGCGAATCAAAAATCGAGAAACTGAAGCGTGAAGATCCCCATGGTTTCGGTATCACCGTACTTTCCATGGGCATTGTGTTCTTCTGCTTGGCACTTCTGTTCCTGTTCTTCTATTTCTTCGGTCTGTTCATGAAGCATCGCTCTAAGGTGAAGAAAGTGACAGAACTGCAACCGCTGAAAGCTGGCGTGAAGACTGTGGAGAAAACTGTGGAGATTGGTCACAAAACGAATGTGATACTGCAAGACGGTCTGAAGTCAAAGGGTATTGACAAGGAGATTTACATTGCTGTCATAGCCATGGCCCTCAAAGAATATCAGGATGACGTGCACGATGTGGAAAGTGGTATCATCACCATCAAGCCCAAGAACACAGACTGGAGCAACGAATACAATCAGATGACTCAGTTCCATGAATAAGACCATCTCGAATAAAAATCATTCACTAACAATAAAAATCAGATTATCATGAACAAATATCAATATACCGTTCAAGGAGTAGATTACGACGTTGAAATAGAGGAAGTAGAGGGCAATCTTGCCAAAGTAAAGGTCAATGGCATCCCCTTTGAAGTAGAGTTGAAACAGCCTATCAATGCAGCACGCGCCATCACCAAGCCCAAGGTAGCGGCCCCACAACCCGCAGCACCTGCACCACGCCCTGTAGTGGCGCCAGTGGCAGCAGCGCCAGTAAGTAGCGGAGCTGGCACTCCACTGAAGGCTCCCCTGCCTGGCACCATCACCTCTATTGCTGTCAAGGTGGGCGACAAGGTAAACATGGGAGACACCGTACTGGTACTCGAAGCCATGAAGATGCAGAACAACATCGAGGCAGAACAGTCGGGAACCATCACTTCCATCGCTGTTAATCCTGGTGACTCTGTAATGGAGGGCACCGTATTGCTTACCATTGAATAAACAGGAACGCCATGGGATTTACTAATTTTATAGTTGATAACTTCAACGAGTTCCTTACCTACACTGGCTTTGCCAATGCCACTGAGGGCAACCTCGTGATGATTGCTGTAGGTATTATCCTCATTTACCTGGCAATCAAGAAAGATTTTGAACCCCTGTTGCTCATTCCCATCGGTTTGGGCATCATACTTGGCAATATTCCCTTCCGTGCAGATGCCGGACTGGAAATAGGACTTTATGAAGACAATTCCGTGCTCAACATCTTCTATCAAGGTGTGCGCATGGGATGGTATCCGCCATTGGTGTTCCTTGGCATCGGTGCCATGACCGACTTCTCTGCACTCATCGCCAATCCCAAACTGGTACTCATTGGTGCAGCAGCACAGTTTGGTATCTTCGGTGCTTACATGACGGCTCTTGCACTTGGCTTTGAGCCTAATCAGGCTGCGGGTATCGCCATCATTGGTGGTGCCGACGGCCCTACCGCCATCTTCCTTTCATCTAAGTTATGCCCCAATCTGATGGGTGCCATCGCTGTGTGTGCCTACTCATACATGGCACTTGTTCCACTTATCCAGCCTGTGGTGATGCGCCTGCTCACCACTAAGAAAGAGCGTCTTATCCGCATGAAGCCAGTACGAGAGGTGAGCCAAACAGAGCGTATTCTCTTCCCCATCATTGGTTTGCTGCTCACTACCTTTATCGTGCCTTCTGGTCTGCCGCTGTTGGGCATGTTGTTCTTCGGCAACCTGCTCAAAGAATCGGGCAAGACAACCCGACTTGCAAAAACTGCTGGTGCAGCACTCAACGACATCGTAGTCATCTTGCTGGGACTTACCGTGGGATGCTCCACACAAGCAAGCGAATTTCTTACCCAGAACACGCTGTTCATCTTCTTGGTGGGTGCCTGCGCTTTCGTGGTGGCCACTGCCAGCGGTGTGTGCTTCGTAAAAGTGATGAACCTGTTCCTGTCTAAAGACAACAAGATAAACCCCTTGATTGGCAATGCAGGCGTGTCTGCCGTTCCAATGAGTGCACGTATCAGCAACAACCTGGGACTGGAGTACGACCGCCATAACTTCCTGTTGATGCATGCTATGGGTCCCAATGTGGCAGGTGTAATTGGTTCAGCGGTAGCTGCCGGTGCGTTGCTCGGATTCTTATCGTAAGCCATGATGCAGGCACCACACATAGCCATTATAGACACCAATACGCTGGCAATGATGGGAATGAAATCCATTCTTCATCAAGTGATGCCTACCCTTGAAATAGACTGCTTCGGGTCGTTTGGCGAACTTTCCGCCAACGCTCCGGAGCATTATTTTCATTACTTTGTGTCGTTAGAAATTATGCTTGGCCATCGAGCTTTCTTTGTGACTCACAGGCACAAGACTATCGTACTCACCCTTTCTACGGAGTCATATTCACAAGTGAGCGAATTTCACAGTCTGTGTGTCAACGTGCCAGAACAGCATCTTGTCAAAGCACTGCTTGCCATGGTGCAGCAAGCACACGCTCACGGCAAAAACATCCCCCCACAGCACATCCAGCAAGCCATTCCCTCACCCAGCGTACAACTCACAAGGCGAGAAATTGACGTGATGGTACTGATTGTGCAGGGATATATCAACAAGGAGATTGCCGACAAACTTAATATTGGACTGACCACCGTGGTAACCCACCGTAAGAACGTGATGGAAAAGTTAGGCATCAAAAGTGTTTCTGCCCTCACTATCTATGCTGTGACCCACGGATATGTAGATATCAACAGCATTTGATCAACACTGCTTTCTCATTTTCCTGATTGCCAAAGATGGGTTGAATTTCAGCCCTGCTTTACGAACTTGCGCACCTTGCGCAGCGCTTTGTCACGTATCTGTCTCACCCTTTCACGCTTCAATCCCATCTCCGAAGCTATCTCGGCAAGGGTGATTTTAGTGGTTCCCACACCGTAGAAGCGCATCATCACCTCACGTTCTCGGTCAGGAAGCGTTTCCATGGCAGCGGTTAGTTGGTCGTTCACCACATTCTGGTAGAGCATATAATCGGCTTCAGGTACACTGGTGTCTGCCATAAAACTCATCAGATTCACATTCTCACGCCCACCAATCGGTGCATCCATAGACAGGGATTTGCCCTTTTGACGTGAACCAGCCACTGTCTTTTGACTTATTACAGGTTTCACAAGCGCCTGCTGTTGCAACGCATGCTCCATGCTCTTTTCTATAATAGGGGTGGCAAAGGCAGCAAAGCCTCCCTTGGTAGCGTCGTAGTTGCCCGCAGCCTTCATCAGGCCCACATAGCCCTCACTCACCAAGTCATCCATTTCCACGCCATTGTCTCGAAAGCGTTTGGCAATCGCCACCACCAGTCCCATATTGTCGGTCACAAGTTTGTCCTGTTTCTTTTTGTTCTCATCCATGGCATATCCTATTAGGTGCGGCGATACACGTTGCTCACCGCCTTTATAAAAAACATTGCCCAACAAATCGGTTAGGCAATGCAAATATAAGGTTAAAAATCGTGATTTCCAAAAGTAGGCTTTGCTTTTTTCTCTACACATCGTTCAGTGTCACCAAACCATTGACAATGGCATAGATGGTAAGTCCTGCCGCACTGCGTATCTGTAGTTTTCGGGCAATATTTCTTCGATGCGTGAGCACCGTATTGGTAGAGATGCAGAGGTGATCGGCAATTTCCTTATTCGACATGCCCTGCACCAAACTGATCACCACATCACGCTCCCTGTCTGACAGTGCTTCACCATTGTCACTGCCTCCCTGCATCATCATCTTGGAGATGTTTCTCGACACATCGCTTTGGCGTACATATTGTTCCATTCTGCGTACAGCGGGTGCAAACACATTTTCCTCCACCTGACAGTGCAGCGCCAACCACTCCTCATTATTATATATATCGTGCAGCGCAGCCATCAGTTTATTGTTTCTCTCCGTATCTCCAGGCAGATATTTGATAATGAGTGTCTTGATTTCCTTCAGGTGAGCATTTGCATCCGAGTGCTTGCGGATAAACACGTCCACACTGTAGCCGTCGGTCACCTTGCCTCCGAGTAAAGCATCTACATAGGGAAACAACATTCGCTCTTCATACATCATGTGCTCATGTATCTCTTGGGCATAATCGTCATAGAGTTTGAGTATCAGACCACCCAATTTGCTCGATTCATCTATGCTCTCCTGCAACTCGCGCCGTATGAAAGGCAACTGAAAACCAAGGAAATATACATGACTTGCTTTGAGATAATGCAGCAAGGTGGGTACCGACAACTGAGCGTCTTCCTCAAAGTTTCCATGACCGTTGATGGTATAGTTCACCACCGCAAGAAAGGTATAGGTGTCCACGCCATTGTCTTTGCAGGTCTCATCCACAGTTTTGTCACCAAAGCCAAGATTGATGCCAAAACTTCCCAGAGACTGCAACAGGTTGTAGTTGTCTTTAATGAGCGATATCATTTTATCGCCTGCCTCATATATCTTTTGGGTTTTCATTCCTTTATCATCATGGTTGTATATCTTCAGCACGTGCTGTTGCCACGCAAAACACGAGACAAAGGTAAAATTATTTTATGAAAACCAACAAGAAAACAGGTCACTAAAAATGAGTAATTCCGTTCTTTTTATCTTCTATTCATCCTTTATTCTGATTATAAATTGTACCTTTGCACCCGTTTATCCCAGGTAGATTACCCTCCATTCACATATCGTTCATGCCATGACACATCCACAGTCATCCTCTCCCACTTCCCAACGGCGCAGTCTTATGGCACTCAGTCCGCTCTTTGTGTTCCTGTGCCTTTATATGGTCACCTCGGTCATCATCAATGATTTTTACAAGGTGCCTATCACTGTGGCATTTCTGGTATCTGCCATCTATGCCATCGCCATCACTCGTGGCGAGAGCATAGAAAGTCGCATCAACATCTTTTCTGCTGGCGCCGCCCATAAGAATGTGATGCTGATGATATGGATATTCATCCTCGCCGGTGCCTTTGCACAGGCTGCAAAATGTATGGGTGCCATCCAAGCCACCGTAAATCTTACCATGAACCTGTTGCCCGACAGCCTGCTGCTGCCAGGCATCTTTCTTGCAGCCTGCTTCATATCCCTGTCTATAGGTACATCGGTGGGCACCATAGTGGCTCTCACCCCTGTGGCAGTGGGCATTGCAGAACATACCTCGGTGGGCATCCCCTTCATGGTGGCAGTGGTAGTGGGCGGTGCCTTCTTTGGCGACAACCTGTCGTTCATCTCCGATACCACCATTGCAGCTACCAAGACCATGGGATGCAAGATGCGCGACAAGTTCAAGATGAACAGTGTCATTGCCTTTCCTGCGGCTATAGTGGTGTTACTGATTTATGTGTTTATGGGAGCCGATGTGCATACCCGCTCCCTTTCTGGCGAAGTGCAGTGGTACGCCATCCTGCCCTACCTCACCGTACTGGTACTCGCTGTTCTTGGTGTCAACGTCATGGTGGTGCTCACCATCGGCATCATCCTTACAGGTATCATTGGATTGCCCACAGGGCAGATGACACTGTGGCAGTGGTTTGAAGCCATGGGCGATGGCATTATGGGAATGGGAGAACTGATTATCGTAACAATGATGGCAGGAGGAATGATGGCATTGATACGCCACAACGGAGGCATGAACTATCTTATCCATCTGCTCACCAAACGCATCAAAGGCAGAAGGGGTGCGGAAATGAGCATCGCCACCTTAGTAGGATTATCCAATGTGTGCACTGCCAACAACACCATTGCCATCATCACCGCAGGACCCATTGCCAACGAGATTGCAGGCAGATATCATCTTGACAATCGCAAATGTGCCTGTATATTAGACACCTTTTCATGTCTGGTGCAGGGCATTATTCCCTACGGAGCACAACTGCTCATGGCAGCAGGCTTGTCGCATGTATCTCCAGCAGCCATCATCGGCTATCTGTATTATCCCGTCACCTTGGGGGTGTTCGCACTGCTCAGCATCCTTCTGAACTATCCTCGGCGCGGGAGTTGACCACCTACAGCATTTTCAGAAACTCATCTTCGCTGACAATGGCAATGCCCAGTTTCTCTGCCTTCTGTAGCTTTGCCGGTCCCATATTCTCTCCGGCAAGGATAAAAGAGGTCTTGGCACTGATGCTGCCTACGTTCTTGCCACCGTTTTGCTCTATCATCTGTTTGTACTCGTCACGACTGTGACGGGCAAACACGCCACTTATCACAATGCTCTTGCCAGCAAGTTTGTCTGTCTGTCCCTGCAGTTGTTCCTCGCTCAGGCACATCTGTAATCCATAGCCTCTCAGACGCTCCACTATACGCAGGTTTTCGGGAGAGGCAAAGTAGGCCACCACGCTCTTGGCAATCACCTCTCCTACTCCATCCACCTGCATCAAATCCTGCATTTGGGCAGTCATCAGGGCATCTATATTCTTAAACCTGCGTGCCAGCAGTTTGGCTGTTGTTTCTCCAACAAAGCGGATGCCCAGAGCAAAAACCACCCTTTCAAAAGGCACTTCCTTACTGGCGGCTATCCCCTGTACCACTTTGCGGGCAGATTTTTCTCTGCTACCGTCGCCATTGATTTGCTGCACCGTGATGTCGTAGAGGTCTGCCATGTTGTGCACCAATCCCTTATTGTAATAGTCATCCACCGTCTCAGGTCCAATGCTATCAATGTTCATTGCCTTACGTGAGATGAAATGCTCTATTCTGCCCTTTATTTGTGGGGCGCAACCACTCTCATTGGTACAGTAATGTGCCGCCTCCCCTTCATAGCGCACCAATGGGGCACCACATTCCGGACAATGAGTGATGAACTGCACTGGCTGGGCATCTGCCGGTCGGGTACTCTCATCTACACCCACTATCTTGGGGATAATCTCGCCTCCTTTTTCCACAAACACATCGTCACCGATATGCAGATTGAACGAGCGGATAAAGTCTTCATTGTTCAGCGTGGCTCTGCGTACCGTGGTACCCGCCAACAGCACGGGCTCCATGTTTGCCACGGGGGTGATGGCTCCTGTGCGCCCCACCTGATAGGAAACACTCAGCAAACGGGTGCGCTCACGCTCAGCCTTGAACTTATAGGCAACGGCCCAGCGAGGACTCTTGGCAGTATAGCCCAGCGAGCGTTGCTGGCGCAGGGAGTTTACTTTCAGCACAATGCCATCGGTGGCCACAGGCAGAAACTTTCGTTCTGTGTCCCAATGTTTGATAAAAGCGGTAATCTCTTCCAGTCCGTGTGCCTTGATCATATTATTGCCCACCTGAAATCCCCATGAATGGGCTGTCATCATGTTGTCGTAGTGACTGTCGGTGGGCACCTCATCGCCCAACAGATAATAGAGGTAGGCATCGAGTCTGCGTGCAGCCACCACTGCCGAGTTCTGACTCTTCAGCGTGCCACTGGCAGCATTTCGCGGATTGGCAAAGAGGGGTTCCTCTGCCGCCTTTCTCTCTTCATTAAGTCTTTCAAACACCTTCCATGGCATCAGTACCTCGCCCCTTATCTCAAACTCATGGGGAAAGTCCACGCCACTCTCTCCATGCAGCACCAAGGGAATGGTGCGTATGGTCTTCACATTGGCAGTCACGTCATCCCCCCTCACACCATCTCCACGGGTCACAGCCTGCTGCAACCTTCCATCGCGATAGGTAAGACTTATTGACAGACCATCATATTTCATCTCGCAGCACACCTCAAAGGCTTCACCATGCAGTCCTTTCTCCACACTATGATACCAATCTGTCACCTCCTGTTCGCTGTAGGTGTTCGAGAGCGACAGCATGGGATAGCGATGCTCCACCTGACGAAACTCCTGATTCAGGTCACTCCCCACTCGTTTTGTGGGCGAGTTGTCATCATCATATTCAGGATAGGCTTTCTCCAAATCCTGCAACTCACGCATCATCAGGTCAAACTCGTAATCACTGATCACGGGATTGTTCAGCACATAGTAGTTGTAGTTGTGAGTGTTCAGGTCTTGCCTCAACTGCATTATTCTCTCTTTCGGTTCCATAGCATGTATTGTTTCTGCGGATATCTGTAACAAAGATAGTGCAAATGAGCGTAAAAACATCAAACTTGTTTGAAATGTTTTTGCCGAGTGCCGCCTATCTTATTCAAAGATAGTGCAAATGAGCGTAAAAACATCAAA
>SAMEA3663028__coassemble_92_pt1 | contig 42399 bp, 37 predicted proteins | sample SAMEA3663028__metabat2_low_PE_038 | metagenome-assembled genome bin SAMEA3663028 (sample SAMEA3663028) | pig gut metagenome | biome: pig gut; feature: pig-associated habitat; material: faeces | place: France | collected 2012 | reverse complement strand
AACTACATTCCTTACGAGAATACACTTCATTCTTTACTGGAATGCACTTCATTCTTGTAAGGAATGTAGTTGATTCTCGTATCGAGCATAAAATTCTCTCGGCTGGAAACAATTATTTTCTCGGCCTGAAAATTTTGTATTCTCGGCTGGAAAATATTGCAATCAACGTCAGAAACAAAATCAAAGCTATATCCATGACCGTTCAATTCTAATTAAACTGTTTTATTATCAGGTAATTACATCAAATCAATAAGATATAAAGTGCGCGGCAGAAGACTTTGTTCTCAATTCCAGAAAATGATGAACGTTTTTTTAGAAAAATATGTACAGAGTTTCAATCTTTTATCGGGTGAATTTCAGGAAAGAATGGGTTTATCTCGATGAAGGGCAGTAGGCACCTCCAACCCTCCATTCATCCCTGGCAAAATGTAAAGATTTTGTATTTTTGAGGTTCATAGAACTCCGTGGAGCAAAAAAGGTATTTTTTGGCAGATTGTGAAGATAAAAAGCGAAAATGTGAACAGTTTTCATGTCACTTTGATACTATACACGTCAATAATTCTTATTTTTAGGCTTGTAACTACTTGATAATCAGTGTGCATTTTGAGATTTTCGTTCTAACGCACGATCTCCCTCTGAGCTTCATTATAGTCCAGCGCGAGAAAAAAGTGGCTCAGAACGAAATTGCATAAATATGCAGTTTAACATTTATGGCTTGAAATGATGATGCTTTTAACAAAATTTCCATTTTTGAAATGGGGATATTTAGAGATGTTTTTAACAACAACAGGGACAACTTGAAACAACTTCTGCATGTTGTTGTGGTGGGGGGATGTTCCGGATGTTCTGAATTTCCTGGGTATCGTGTAAAATCCTAAATTCTTCATTCTTCAATCTTCACTCTTCATTCTTCACTCTTCATTCAAGTCATTTTTCATTTTTCATTCATGTTCTTGTAACGTGTTTGTAACATCGGTTTTCTACCTTTGCCGCCATAAAATACAACGAAGGATGAATATCAGAACGGTTTTATCAGGCACATTATTGGCAATGGGAGTGAGTGGTGCTTATGCACAAGAGTTTGCTCCCGAGATTCATGGCACCATCCGTGGCAAGTATGAGTATCAAACCAGCACCAATGAGGGGCGCTTTGAAGTGCGCAATGCGCGCATCAGCATGAATGGTAAGGTGAATGAGTATGTGGGCTACAAAGCAGAAGTGGATCTTTCAGATGAAGGTAAGATAAAGATGCTCGATGCGTATGCGCGAATATATCCGGCAAGAGCCTGGCAGTTCACCATCGGACAGATGCGCGTGCCCTTTACCATTGATGCCCATCGCTCTCCGCATTTGCGCTATTTTGCCAATCGCTCGTTTATTGCCAAACAGGTGGGCGATATACGAGATGTGGGAGCCACAGTGGGCTATAAGTTCAATGTGGGGTTTCCTATACAGTTGGAAGCAGGTTTGTTCAATGGTTCTGGACTTACCGATCAGAAAGACTATTGGACCAAGGGCATCAACTTCTCTGGAAAGGCGCAGTTGATGCTGCCCGGGGGGGGCAATCTGACACTGAGTTTACAGAAGATAAAACCCAATCAAACCACCATTATGATGTATGATGCCGGTGCCTATTATCATGCCGGCGGTTGGCATATAGAGGCAGAATACCTGTACAAGCACTATGCCCACAATGCTTTTGGTAATGTACACTCGTTTGATGGCTTTGTGAACTACGATATTCCTATCCGCAAGAAGGATGTCATGCTCAAGAAGGTGTCTCCGCTGTTGCGCTACGACTTTATGAGCGATCATAGCGATGGCTCTGTGAATGATAAGGGTGAACTGGAGTTGACCGATTACAAGCGTTCCAGAATCACAGGCGGAGTGACATTGAGTTTGGCAGCCCCCTTTGTGGCAGATATACGCATCAACTACGAAAAGTATATGTATCGTAGCGGTGCTGTGCCAAAGCCTTCGGAACAAGATAAAATAGTGCTTGAAGTGATGACCCGATTCTAAGGCGACAGGTCATAGATTTTGTCATGTTTTTTTTGGCAATTTGAAAAAAATAACCTACATTTGCATAATGTAATGCAAAAGCCTTATACTATGGAAGTAGGTGAAATTTTAGAATCAAAAATCAACCGAAGTGATTATAAAATCTTAGTTGTAGATGACGTGATGAGCAATGTGTTGTTGCTCAAAGTGCTGCTTACCAATGAGAAATTTCAGGTGATTACTGCCAACGGTGGCAATAAGTGCGTGGAAATGGCAAAGTCGGAGCATCCCGATTTGATATTGCTTGACGTGATGATGCCCGACATCTCTGGCTTTGACACCGCCGTTATCTTGAAGAAAGATCCCGACACAGCCGATATACCCATCATCTTCCTTACAGCATTGAATGCTCCCTCTGATTTGGTGCATGGCTTCCAGGTGGGAGCCAACGACTTTCTGAGCAAGCCTTTCAGTAAGGAAGAACTCATCATGCGTGTGATGCACCAGATATCGCTGGTGGCTGCCAAGCGCATCATTGTGCAGCAGAACGATGAACTGAAACGCACCATCGGCAACCGCGACAAGATGTATTCTGTGATTGCCCACGACCTGCGTTCGCCCATGGCAAGCATACGCATGGTGCTGAATCTGGTGGTCAACTGTCTGTCGCGCGAAGTGGTGGGCGATGAGATATTCGACCTCATTGACAAGGCCAACAGAGAATCAGAAGAAACCCATGACTTGCTCGACAACCTGCTGAAGTGGACCAAGAGCCAGACGGGCCGACTGAATGTGGTGTTCCAAGATTTTGACTTGGCAGAGGTGGTGCCCGGAGTGGTGGATATCTTTGTGATGATTGCAGAAACCAAGCATATCGAACTGAAGCTGGATATGGGAGCATCGCCCATCATGGTGCGTGCTGATAAGGATATGCTGAAAACCGTTATCAGAAACTTCATCAGCAATGCCATCAAGTTCAGCAACGAAGGCAGTTCTATCGACATCTTCGTCACGGTGCAGGATAAGTTTGCCAAAATCAATGTGCGCGACCATGGTGTGGGAATCAGCGAAGACCGTCTGCACAATTTGTTCCGTGCAGGAAAAACAACCTATGGCACCAATAACGAAGAGGGAAGTGGTCTGGGCTTGCAACTCTGCCAAGACTTTGCCGAGAAAAACGGAGGAAGCGTGTGCGTAGAGTCGGTGCAGGGAGAGGGCAGTACCTTCAGTGTTCTGGTGCCCTTGCTTGCAGAAGAAAGTAACTAAGTTTTGAAAAGTGCAAGAAATTAAGTAACTTTGCACCCGATTTAGAAAGTATAACCATGGTGCACACCGTGGTGGTGTACCAACAAGTAAAAGAAGATAAAAAATGAAAGCATTTGTTTTTCCCGGACAGGGAGCACAGTTCGTAGGCATGGGCAAGGACCTCTACGACAACAATCAGGTGGCAAAAGAATTGTTTGAAAAAGCAAACGATATTTTGGGTTACAGAATTACCGACATTATGTTTGCTGGTACTGATGACGAATTGAAGCAAACCAAGGTGACACAGCCCGCAGTGTTTCTGCACAGTGTGATTTCTGCTGTGTGCTTGGGCGATGAGTTCTGCCCGTCTATGGTGGCTGGCCACTCTTTGGGAGAGTTCTCAGCATTGGTGGCTGCTGGTGCACTGAGTTTTGAGGATGGCTTGAAACTGGTGTATGCACGTGCCATGGCCATGCAGAAGGCTTGTGATATGGCTCCTTCTACCATGGCTGCCATTGTGGGCCTGCCCGACGAAAAGATAGAGGAAATCTGTGCTGGTATCAGCAAGGAAGGTCATGTGGTGGTGGCTGCCAACTACAACTGCCCCGGACAGCTTGTTATCTCTGGAAATATTGAGGCCATCAACGAGGCTTGCGAGCAGCTCAAGGCTGCTGGTGCCAAGCGTGCACTGCCCCTCAAGGTGGGAGGCGCATTCCACTCTCCGCTGATGCAACCCGCCAAGGATGAATTGCAGGCTGCCATCGAAGCCACTGAGTTCAGCGCTCCCAAGTGCCCCATATATCAGAATGTGGATGGCAAACCGCATACAGACCCCGAGGAAATCAAGGCTAACCTCATTGCACAGCTCACCAGTGGAGTGCGCTGGACTTCTTGTGTGCAGAACATGATAGCCGACGGTGCTGACGACTTCACAGAGTGTGGACCTGGAAAGGCATTGCAGGGCATGATAGGTCGCATTGATAAGAACGTGGCTGCCCATGGGATAGCCTAAGAAATGAATATGGACAAGAAGATTATCATTTATCAGATATTCACCAGACTTTTCGGCAATCGCAACACTACTCGCAAAGAGTACGGTTCGGTTGCCGAAAATGGTTGTGGCAAGATGAACGACTTTGATGCGAAAACCCTGAAGCGCATCAAGGAGATGGGTATTACACATGTGTGGTACACTGGCGTGATACGTCATGCCACACAGACCGATTACTCGGCTCAAAACATTCCCGTGCAGCATCCCGCAGTGGTCAAGGGCAAGGCAGGTTCTCCATACGCCATTACCGACTACTATGATGTGGATCCTGACCTGGCTGTGGATGTGGATAACAGAATGGGCGAGTTTGAACAGTTGCTCGAACGTACACACCAGCAGAGCATGAAGGTGATTATCGACTTTGTGCCCAATCATGTGGCACGTCAGTATCACTCCATTGCCAAACCACAGGGAGTGGAAGATTTGGGACAGGGAGACAATCCTGAGCATGGATTTGACCCGCAGAACAACTTCTATTATTGCCCCGGATGTTGTTTTGAACCCTCGTTTTCTCTTGCAGGAGAGCAGGGAACAGAGCCTTATATCGAATATCCAGCCAAAGCCACTGGCAATGACCATTTTGACAACCGTCCTGGTGTAAACGACTGGTACGAAACCGTAAAGCTGAACTATGGTGTGGATTATTACGCCGGCGGAGTGGGTTACTTTGAACCAATACCCAACACCTGGCATAAGATGCTGCACATACTGCTGTTCTGGGCAGCAAAGGGGGTGGATGGCTTCCGTTGCGATATGGCAGAAATGGTTCCTGCTGCCTTCTGGGCATGGGCCACGACAAAGGTCAAGGAGCAATATCCGCAACTGATATTCATAGGCGAGGTGTATAACCCCGCACAGTATCGCAATTACATTGGAGCCGGCTTTGACCTGCTGTATGATAAGGTGGGGATGTACGACACCCTGCGTGCTGTGACCTGTCATGGATGGAGCACACAGTCAATCACACAGGCATGGCAAGCCACTGACGATATTGCTGAGCACATGCTCTACTTCTTGGAGAACCATGATGAGCAGCGAGTGGCAAGTAGTTTTTTTGCACAAGAGGGCAGAAGAGGAGTGCCAGCCTTGATGGTTTCTCTGCTGCTGCGTTCCAATCCTTTCATGCTGTATGCCGCAGAGGAATATGGTGAGAAGGGTATGGACAAAGAAGGCTTCAGCGGGTGTGACGGAAGAACCACTATCTTCGACTATTGGAGCATTGATACCCTGTGCAGGGCAGCAGCAGGAAAACTGTCGAAGGAAGAGAAGGCACTGTATGACATCCATTGCAAACTGATGAGCATTGCATGCAAGGAGAAGGCTGCCAAAGAAGGCTCTTTCTTTGATGTGATGTATGTCAACGGCCATCTGCATCGGCAGTATGCTTTCCTGCGCAAGGCAGGCAATGAGATGCTGTTGGTGGCAGCCAATTTTGACAATCAGGCTGTGGATATTGAGGTGACGCTGCCTGCACACGCCTTTGATTGGATGGGCATTGCCGAGAAAAATGCAGTGGCCACCAACCTGCTCACTGCCAAGAGGCAGAACATCACCTTGGCAAAGGACGGCAAGGTGGCATTGCACTTAGAGGCTTCTAACGGTGTGGTGCTGAAGATAAATACGGAGAAACCAAGAAAGAAAGCCTGAAAGATGATGGATGATATTGTGCTCAATGAGCATCATAAGGAGGAGTTTCCGCCGGCGCATACGGCGGAACACCTCTTGAATCAGACGATGATAAGACTCTTTGGCTGTGACCGTTCCTACAATGCGCACATTGAGCGGAAAAAGAGTAAGATGAGTTTCCACTTGAAGCAAAAACCAAGTAGGCAGGAGGAGAAGCAGATAGAGGTGCGCATGAACGAACTCATAGCCGCCGATTTGCCAGTGACATTTGACTTTGTTGACCGTAACCATCTGCCAGAGGGTGTTGCCATAGACCGCTTGCCGGATGATGCCTCTGACACCCTGCGCCTGGTGCGTATTGGCGACTATGATGTGTGCCCGTGTATAGGCAAGCATGTACGCTCCACATCGCAGATAGGGCGGTTTGAAATGCTGGGCACCAACTGGGATGAAGAGCAACGCTCGTTCAGAGTAAGGTTTAAAGTGCTATCTTCATAAACACGGGGAGGTGGTCAGAATAGGTCAGACCACTGGTGTAATAGGTTATACCTTCCAATGATTTGTCGTGGAAGATATAATCTATCCTTGCCCCTTTGGCTCCGCGATAGGTGCGCATCCAGCCGCTGCCACATTCCTTAAATCCATCTACCATGTCGCCGAGCATCACATTGTAAACGTAAGAGTAAGGAATATCGTTGAAGTCGCCACATGCCACCACGGGAATGTTAGACAAGCGCATCTCATTGGCCACGGTGATAGCCTGTCCTGCACGTATGTACATTCCCAGGGTATAGTTGCCATAGATGGCTTTGAGCAGTTGGTTGCTTTCCACGTTATGTCCCTGCATGTGCAACTTTGCCGCCTGATGCAGGGTGCGGTTAAAGCCTGTGGTTTCCAGGTGTACATTGAAAACTCTTATCTGCCTTCCATTCACATTCACATCTGCCCACATGGCACTGTTGTTGGTGGCTTCAAAGAGAATGGCCTTGCTGGCTGTAATGGGAAAACGGCTGAACACTGCCATGTCTTCCCTGCCGATAGCCATGTAGGGGAAGTACTCCTTGTAGGTGTCAGAGTTCTTCTTGTCGCCGCTTATGTCGGCATATTCTTGCAGGCAGAGGATATCTACCTTTTGCTTCTTCATCTCAGAGAGAATGTCGAGTGCCATAAATCCCGAAGTCTCACGGCCGAATGCTGCAACATTATAGGTGGCTATTTTCACACCATTGATGGCCTCGCTGTCTGATGCAGCAGGGCGCAACTGAAACATGGTGCCAATATAGGGAATACAGCATAAATCGGTGATCAACGGAATGGCTGCGATGTACCATTTACGGCGTATAAGCCAAATGACCAGCAGTAGCAGGTTGCATACAATGAGCAACGGAAGCACATACACAAGCATGGCATTGGCAGTGTTTCCTATAGGACTGCTGCTACCTCCATAAAGTCCGACAAAGGTGAAAATGCTGACAACAAGTTGAAAAATCAGCAACATGGATGAAATATACTTGTAAACTGCCAGTTTTCCCATAAAATGCAATGTTGGATAATGGTATGTGGTTTATTTCAGATGTCTCTCAATGGTGTCGATCAATTCCTCTATTTGGAAAGGTTTGGCCAGAAAATCATCGCATCCAGCTGCCTTGGCAGCAGAAATATCCTCTTCAAAAGCGTACGCACTGAGGGCGATGATAGGCACATCGCTTGCCACCTCCTTGATGATGCGGGTGGCATCCAGCCCGTTCATCTCGGGCATACGGATATCCATGAGAATCAAGTCAGGATTCTCTTCTTCCTGCTGTGTCACTGCATCGATACCGTTCAGGGCTCTCAACAAGATGTAGCGATGCCCCAATACACTCCTCAGCAGTTGATAGTTGCTCTCTTCATCCTCAGCCACCAGCACCTTCTTTTTGTTCACCTGTCCCACAGGTTTGAGATTAACACGCAGTGTGCGGTTGTTGGTCTGTGAATCGTGGGTGTCCATTTTGTCGCTTACGGTGCCCTCGAAAGGAAGCTCGAAATAGAAGGTGGAGCCCTTGCCCAGTTCAGAATCTACTCCGATATGTCCACCCATTTTCTCTACGATAATCTTACAGAGTGCCAAACCCAGTCCGTGACCGTTGTTGCTGGTTTCTGCATCCTTGGAAACATAGGTCAAGAAGATGTTCTCCTTGTCTTCGGGAGCAATGCCAGTGCCCGTATCGCTGACGAAAAACTTTATCTTTGAATTCTCTGCAAACAGGCTGTAGCCAAAGCAAATCATGCCCTCGGTGGTGTGCTTGAGGGCATTGCCTATGAGGTTAGACAACACTTGCGACAGCCTGTTGGGGTCTGTCTTCATAATGATGTAGTCCTCGGGCTCAATGTTTTTCAGGCCGATATTATCGTGCAGGCGGAACTTGAAGCTCTGCTTGATGCTGTTGCACAATGTGCGTAGGCTGGTGTCTGTCTTTTTGAAAGTAATCTCTCCCGATTCAACGCGCGACAAATCAAGAATTTCGTTGATAAGGCTTTGCAGACGCTTGTTGTTGCTTTCGATGATTTCAAGATACTTCATGCGCTCTTCTTCCGAATCGGTTTCTGCCAAAACGCGTGAGAAACCCTCTATGGCATTGAGCGGAGTACGTATCTCATGGCTCATGTTGGCAAGGAAAAGCGACTTCATCCTGCTGGATTTTTCTGCCTTTTTGATAGCCTCTTCGTGCTCCTTCAGTTTGGCATACGCAGCATCACGCTCGCGTATGGCTTCTTGTGCCATGGCTCGTGCCTCTTGAAGTTGTTGCAAATAAAAATCTTGATTGTCCATGTTGTTTTCGGTATATGCAGTATATCACCCAACAAAAGTAAAAATTTTTTTTGAGACGAGGAAGAAAAACAGGCGAAATTTCATCCTCTTTTTGCCTTTTCCCATGCTCCGCTGTTGCGGTGACTTGCCAAATACTTCATGCCCCTGAACACGTTGATGTTCATAAACAGAAAATAATAGGGGATATAGAACAGTTTGGAGGCTTTCCCTTTTTGCTCCATCAGATAACCGATAAATGCAAGAAGATAGAATATGATTTGGGCTATCCAAAGGGCGGTGTATATCCAACCTGCAGATTGGAACACCAAGACTACGTTGAGTGGAATGAGTGCCAGCAGTGCGATGGGCGTAATGCTCCAGCGCAATACGCGGTGAGACACGAACTGAAATGCTAGCACGGGATGTACAAGGGGATTCATGAGTCGCTTCAGTCGCCAGATGCTCTGTAGGCCACCAGCTGCAATGCGCTGTTTGCGTTTCCCCTCCTCCTTGATGTCGGCAGAACCGTATTCCATGGCATAGGCTTCCTTGGAGTAGGCAATGCGGTGCCCTTGTGCGGTGATGCGCATAGACATGATAAAGTCGTCGAGCAGCGTGTCTTGTGGCATGGGCTGATACAGATGCTTGCGCACGGCACACAGTTCGCCTGCTGCACCCATGGCTGAGAAAAGTTCGCTATCCCAGCGTTTCAGCGTACTTTCGTATTTCCAGTATGCCCCTTCTCCTTTTGCTGCTGTCTGCTCGTCGGCACGTGCCATCACCCTTTTTTCGCCTGCCACACAGCCCACTGTAGGGTCTTGAAACAGGCGGGCTATCTCTTGGATAGCACCGCTGTTGAGTAGTGTGTTGGCATCGGTCATGATGATGATTTCTGTTTGGGCGTGAGCTATACCGCGGTTCAGGGCTGCCGTTTTACCTTGGCGTTGGGGCTGATAGAGCACCTCTACTTCCGGATAAGCGCTGAGCAGTTCATTGGTTTTGTCATTGCTTCCGTCGGTAACCCATAGCAGGTGCAACTTGCTTGCGGGATAGTCGAGTTGATGGGTGTTGTTCATCTTCATCTCCACCACCTCTTCCTCGTTGTAGGCGCATACCATGAGAGTCACCTCTGGCCACAGGTCTCTGTTGATACCCAGCACAGGCTGCAGGCGGTGAAATCCCAGCATACGTCTTATCCTGAGGATGACGTAGAGCAGAATGCCGTAGCCCACGTAGGTATAGACCACAATGCCCATACACACCCAGAAAATGATTTCCCAAACAGTTGTCATCTCGTGTTGTTATTTCGTTTCAATCTCCTCCTTCATATCAATGAAGTTACGGTCTTTGTCGTAGAACTCGTATTGCAGGAATGCCAGCTTTTCAGAAGGGATGATCTTGATGCCAAAGCCATATTTCATTTGCCATTGGCGCTTGATAGATCTGAAGAATCCCTTGTTGATGTAGGCTGCCACATAGGGATGCACGTGCAGGCTGAATGTTTTGATGCCAATCTTGTTTACCAGTCGGCTTATTTTGCTTTCCAACTGGTCGGTAAACAGAATGCTTGACTTGATGGTGCCTTTGCCAAAGCAGGTGGGACAGGTCTCCTCCACGTTGACGTCCATGGCTGGTCGCACACGCTGTCGGGTAATCTGCATCAGTCCGAATTTGCTCAGTGGCAGAATGTTGTGTCTGGCTCTGTCTTTCTGCATGTTCTTGCACATGCGCTCATAGAGCAGTTGCCTGTCCTCTGCCAGATTCATGTCGATAAAATCTACCACGATGATGCCGCCCATGTCTCGCAGTCGCAGTTGTCGGGCCAGTTCGTCGGCTGCGCCCAAATTCACTTCCAGGGCGTTAGCCTCTTGTCCGTTGCCCGAGCGTGTTCTGTTTCCGCTGTTCACATCCACCACGTGCAGTGCCTCTGTATGCTCAATAATCATGTAGGCACCGTGCTTGTAGTTCACGGTTTTTCCGAAAGCAGACTTAATCTGTTTGGTTACGTTGAAATTGTCGAAGATGGGCACCTGTCCGTTATAGAATTTTACGATTTCTGCTTTTTCGGGTGCAATCATCTTGACATATTCCCTTACTTGTTCGTAGATGGCGTGATCGTTGATATGGATGCCGTCATAGGTGGGGTTGAACAAGTCGCGCAGCATGGCCACCGCCCGGCTCGTTTCTTCGCACACCAGTTGTGGGCGTTCTGTTGTTTTCTGGAACTTGGTAATGGCATCGTCCCATTTTTTTATCAGAGTTTTGAGCTCGTTGTCCAGTTCTGCCACTCGTTTTCCTTCGGCAGAGGTACGTACTATAACGCCCATGTTTTTGGGCTTGATACTCTGAATCAGTTGCTTTAAGCGTGTACGCTCTTCTCCTTTCTTGATTTTTGTGGATACAGATACTTTGTCGTAAAAGGGCATGAGAACCAAATATCTCCCTGCAAAACTGAGTTCGCAGGTGAGGCGTGGCCCCTTGGTAGAAATAGGCTCTTTTACAATCTGCACCAATACTTCTTGCCCCACCTTCAGCGTATTCTGCACGCTGCCCTCTTTCTGTAGATCGGGCAGGCGTGTGGCTTTAGAGATAGGGTATAGTTTTTTTCGGTCGCTTTGCACCTGTTTCAGGTATTTCTCGTAAGAACTGAACTGTGCGCCCAAGTCCAGGTAATGCAGAAAAGCATCCCTCTCATATCCCACATCCACGAAGCACGCATTGAGTCCCGGCATCAGTTTCTTTACTTTTGCCGCATAGATGTTGCCCACGGAGAAGGAAACTGAGCGCGGCTCGTTCTGATATTCCACCAAACTCTTGTCTTCGAGCAGTGCAATGGAAATCTCCTTTGGCTGTACATCAATAATTACTTCGCTTGTCATAATAATTAGGTGGTCTGATGAGTGTTGTTTTAAAGAGAAAGGGTGTGCCGGTTTTTCTATATTTATTACCCGACACACTCCCTTCATTTTCTTTTCAGACTGCTTCAGTTTAGAGCTTTTTTACTTGCTCTTATGTCTGTTTTTTCTCAGTCTCTTCTTACGCTTGTGAGTAGCCATTTTGTGGCCCTTCTTTTTCTTTCCGTTTGGCATAGTTCGAGAAAATTAAATAATTTGTATTGTTGTTATAGATTATTTCATCTTGGCGATAAAGCTCTTAGCCGGTTTGAATGCCGGGAAATCGTGAGCGTCGATGATGATGGTGGTGTTCTTTGAAATATTGCGGGCGGTCTTGGCGGCACGGTGCTTTACAATGAAACTTCCAAATCCACGCAAAAACACATCCTCTTTTCTGCTTGAGAGACTGTTCCTAACCTCCTCCATGAAAGCCTCTACAGTAGCAGCCACGTCCTTCTTGGCTAATCCGGTATCAGCTACAATCTTGTTGATAATATCTGCTTTTGTCATCTGATTTTGTTGTTTAATATTGGATGAATAAAAGTATGTTTTTTCTTTCGGACTGCAAATATACTGATTTTCAGTGATAAAAGAAAAATAATTGAATGTTTTTTGCAAAAAAGATGCAATTGCGTGCTTTCATGTCTCAATCATTATGAAGGAGATTGCACAAGAAAAGTGTTGGATTTCATCCTGTCTCTTCTTGCCATGGCAAAACTCAAGCAAGCCCGGTTTGCTCGTTTGGCTCAACGAAAACGTGCACATTATATTATATGTGCAGATTCAGATGGGGCGTTGCCGTTTGATTTTTGCTTGCAATATGGTCTGCTGTTTATTTGATGCTCACTGTGACGGGAGACTCCAATTCCTTTTTCCATCCATCTAAGTAGGCAAACCACTCCTTGGCAGAATGGAATCCCCAGGTCTCGTTGTCAGAACAGAAGGTGATGTGATAGGTAAATTGGCGATTGATGTTGCCCACCACAAACGGATAGTTGTCTTTGTTGGCGGTCAACTCCTTCACCACATTCTTCTGCGGAATATAGATGCCAAGTCCCACCGTCTCACGTTTATGCCCTGCTGAGTCTTTCTCTGATACAGGCCAGTCGGTGCCCCAGCATCCGCGGAGACCCTTGCCGTTACTGTGTTCCACAGAGTTCTTTACATTGATAATGCCAGTGGAAAAGTTGTGAGAGGGCACGGGCTTGTTGAATGAAATACTCACTTCGCAATCGCGCTTGCCTGCATAAAGGGTGTAGCGTGTGTTCATGCTGATGCGTTCTTTTGTGGTGGGGCAGGGGGCTTTCCATCCATCATCTATCACCTCCACAATAGTGCGCAATGGCCCTCTTGCCACCAGTTTCAGTGTGCGGTGCTCCACATCGGCAAGCATTTGTGGTGCATTGCCATCCCAGCCTCTCAAAGTGCCCAGTCCAAAGGTCTGACCCACCCATAGCACATCGTCGCCGTATCCTTTGGCTTTCTGCTCTTTGTCTGGGTAGAATTGCGTGTGCTTCAGTTCCAGTCCTTGCTTGTATTTTCCATATATATCTACGGTTTGTCGGTGGTCAAAGTAGATGCGGTATGCCACCATCTCGTTTTCAAATGCAGGTCCGTGGTGGTGCAGCATCCAGTAAGGATTGGTTCCATTATCCACTGTGAGACTGCTGATGTAAAGGTCGTGCTTGTTGCTGCTCTTCACCTTCTTGTTGGATATCAGCATTTCGGCATATACTTTGGCTGGATATTCCTTGGGAGCACCTTCTTTGCTCAGACTTACCACGAAAGTCTTTTCTTCCTTTTTCTTCAGACTGGTGATAAAGCACAGTTCATCATAGGTGCCATCGCCGTCCAGATCGTCCAATTGACAGGCTGTTTCCACACCGTTGAGAGTCACCAATGCGCTCTTTACAGGGGTGGTTTGGGTTTTTAGGTCAATGACCACAGGTACTGCATCTCTGTTGGTTGTCGCATTGTTTTTTACACTTACGTTGAGCGTTTGTTGTGCCATGCTGTTCATTGAGGCAAGCAGCAAGGCAAGGCATAAGCAGTTTTTTCTTGTCATGTTGTATGGTTTTTTGTTTGTATTCCTAATTTCTGTAAGATGTTGTAAACGGGAATGTGGGTAGCCTCTTCTCTGTTTGTGAGGCATGGCACATTCACTGCAAAGTTAGGCAGAAAAAGTGTGCCTCACATGATTTTTCGATGAAATAAAAGAAAATTCGGTAATTTTATCATCTTATTTTAACTTTTTAGCAATAATTTGTGCAATTAAAATATTTTTTAGTAGATTTGCAACAAAATTAACAAACAACTTCACACGCCATGCTAAGGATATATGGCTTTTTGTTTTTCTGTATGATGCTGTGTGTGGGCTGTCAGTGGAAACTAAAGCTCAACATGAATGATGGTAATACGGTTGCTGTCATAGAGCGCTATGACCGTATTGAGACGCTTTATCTCACCACGGGAGATTTCTCTGCATTGCAGAAGATGAATACCAGCTATCCTGTGGAAACGCGGACGCTGATAGAGGATGTGTTGAAGATTGGTAAGGTGAACGATCAGGAGATAAACACTCGTTTCTTGCGCTTCTATCAAGATTCTGTGTTGCAGGCAATTATCAGTGAGGTGGGACAGCAATATGCCGATATGGAGGATGTGAGCACAGAGATGCAGACAGCCTTTGAAAGGCTTATTGATGTGTTACCCAGCACAGAGATTCCTCGGATATACACGCAGATAGGTTCACTCGACCAAAGCATTATTATCACCAACAAGTCGCTTGGTATCTGTTTGGACAAGTATTTGGGGGCTGATTATCCCGTGTATGAGCGTTATTACACAGAAGGTCAGCGCCGGCAGATGGTGCGCTCCATGATAGTGCCCGATTGTTTGCAGTTTTACATTCTCAGCATGTTTCCCCTCTCGCCCTCTCGGCATGGTGATGAGCAACACGAGTTTGACATGCACATTGCCAAGATACAGTGGACGGTCAATAGTTTGCTGAAGCGCAAGGCATACAGTGGTGGACAGGTGGATGTTGTGGATCGGTATATGAAGAAGCACAAGGATTATAGCATATTGCAACTCCTGTCTGATGAAGTTGTGCTCTGATGATGCCCTTCCTCATGGATGTTTTTTTTAGAATTACTGAAGCGAGCCGGGCAGGTTTGTTTGCCAATACATTCCTTGATAGATTCCCTTTTCTTGGAGATAGTTTACCAACAGGTGGGTAAACTCGTGGTTTTTCAATCCCCATTGGGGAGCGAGTAGCAGGTCTTTGGGAGATTGTGACACGAAGCGTTCCAGTACAATATTGGGGCGTAGATGGGCTATATACGCACCTATCAGTTGGATAAACTCACTGACACCATACAGGTGAATAGGGTGTTCTTGATATTGTGTGGCCAAGGGGGTGCCCTTGATAATCTGCAGTTGGTGCAGTTTCAGGATGTCTATGGGCAGTGCCGATATTGTTTTGGCCTGCGTTTCGCATTGCTTTTCATTTTCCTCTGTCAGTCCCAGTATCAGGTGGGCACCAGTAATGATGCCTCGTGCAGCTGTTTCCTCCACAGCTTTTTGTGCACAGGCATAGTCGTGTCTGCGGTTGATGCGCAGTAGCACCTCGTTGTCGGTGCTTTCTATTCCATATTCTACGGTGACAAATACTTGCCGGCTCAGTTGTTGCAGATAGTCCAGCTTTTGCCGGTCTATACAGTCAGGTCGTGTGCCTATCACAATGCCCACTATGTCCTCACATTCCAGTGCCTCCTCGTATTTTCTTTTCAACACATCAAGAGGAGCGTAGGTGTTGCTGTAGGCCTGGAAATAGGCCAGATATTTCATGTCTGGATATTTCCTGCTGAAAAAAGCCTTTCCCTCTTGCAACTGTTCCTTGATGCTCTTCTGCTGATTACAATAAGAGGGGTTGAAGGTGCGGTTGTCGCAGAATATACATCCCCCATGCGATAGTGTGCCATCCCTGTTGGGACAAGAAAATCCTGCATCTACAGATATCTTCTGCACTTTATAGGGAAACTGCGAGCGCAGCCAGTTGCCGTAATCATTATAGGGTAGTGACATTCGTTGTGGGTGGGCTATATATATGAAACGAAACCCTGATGTAACGTTGTTTATTCGCAGGCTTATCCTCTCTTTCGCAGGGCAGAGAGCAGTTCACTGTTTTCTGTTCGTGTGCCAATGGTGATGCGCAGGCAGTTGTGACACAGGGTGATCTTTGTGCGGTTTCTCACAATGATGCCCTCATCCACCAGATAGTCGTAGGTGGCTTGTGCGTCTTTCATCTTGGCGAGAAAGAAATTGGCATCTGACGGATATACCTCTTCGCAGTCGGGCAGCAGTTGGAATGCCTCCATCAACTTGCTCCGTTCCTGCAGCAGTATCTTCACCCATTTATCCACCTCGAAGGGGTCGCTCAGTGCCTTGATGGCCTGTTGCTGCGTCAGCTCATTCACATTATAAGGATATTTCACCTTGTTGAACAGTGCAATAATCTCTACTGAGGCAAATGCCATGCCCATTCTGATGGCGGCACATCCCCATGCCTTGCTCATGGTGTTCAGCACTATCAGGTTGGGATGTTTCAGAATATCCTTTCTGAAGGGTTGTTGCTTGGAAAAATCGCTATATGCCTCATCCACAATTACCAGTCCTTGAAACTGTTCAATGATTTTTTGCATCTCTTCCCTGCTCAGGTTATTTCCCGTGGGGTTGTTGGGCGAGCAGAGCCAAATCAGTTTGGTATGCTCGTCGCATGCAGCCAATATCTTCTTTGCCTGAATGTCAAAGTGGTTGTCCAATGTCACAGTGCGATATTCCACATCATTGATGTCGGCACATACTTTATACATACCGTAGGTGGGTGCTATTGCCACCACATTATCCACTCCCGGTGTGGTAAAGCATCGGTAGGGCAGGTCAATGGCTTCATCGCTGCCATTGCCCAAAAAGATGTTTTCTGCAGGTACTCCCTTGATGCGCGACACCAGTTTCTTTACCTCATGTTGAAGTGGGTCGGGGTATCTGTTGAATGGTGCATTGTATGGATTCTCGTTGGCGTCTAAGAATACCTTTGCCACCTTGCCGCTGTATTCATTTCTTGCACTGCTGTATGCAGCCAGATTCCATATATTGGGGCGTGTCAGTTCTTTCAGTGGTTTCATCATTTCTGTATTTCTTTTATTCTTACGCTCATAGCCCTTTGGTGAGCAGTGAGCGACTCTGCTGCTGCCATCTCTTCCACAGCAGCACCAATGTGCTTGATACCTTCTTCTGTAAGGTGCTGAAATGTTATCTTGCGGCAGTAGCTGTCCAGATTCACGCCACTGTAGGCTGTGGCATAGCCGTGGGTGGGCAGGGTGTGGTTGGTGCCGCTGGCATAGTCTCCTGCACTTTCGCAGGCATACTTACCCAAGAACACGCTTCCAGCGTTGGTTACTTGCTCTGCCAACTGCTCGTAGTCGCTGGTCTGTATAATCAGGTGTTCTGGGGCATACACGTTCGACAGAGCAATGGCTTCTGATGTTTTCTTCACCACGATGAGTTTACTGTTGTCCAGCGATTTTTGTGCCATCTCTTTTCTGGGCAACTGTTGCAGTTGTTCGTCCAGCTGTTGTTGCACTTGCTGCAACATATCCTCGCTGGTGGTGATAAAGAACACCTGAGAGTCGATACCGTGCTCTGCCTGCGACAAAAGGTCGGCTGCTACAAAGGCTGCATTGGCCGTATGGTCTGCCACAACGCACACCTCTGATGGGCCTGCGGGCATGTCGATAGCCACATCGTGCAGACTTACCTGTTGTTTGGCTGCCATTACGTATTGGTTGCCTGGTCCAAATATCTTATACACCTTGGGCATTGTCTCTGTACCGTAGGCCATGGCACCGATGGCCTGTACCCCTCCAGCCTTGAATATCTTGTTCACTCCAGCCACCTTGGCAGCATAGAGTATGGCAGGGTTCACCGAGCCGTCGGCGGCGGGTGGCGTGCACAGCACTATTTCCTTGCATCCTGCAATCTTTGCCGGTGTGGCAAGCATCAGTACGGTGCTGAACAGCGGTGCCGTACCTCCAGGGATATACAATCCCACCTTTTCTATTGCCACGCTTTTCTGCCAGCAGGTCACTCCAGGTTGTGTTTCAATCTGTTTTCCTTCAAAACATTGTGATTCGTGGAAGACCTTGATGTTGTGATGGGCAAGGCAAATGGCTTTTTTCAGTGATTCACTCAGCAACTGTTCTGACTTGTCTATCTCCTGTTGGCTCACTGCTATGGTGCTCAGCGAGGCGTGGTCAAATTTCAGTTCATAGTCTTTCACTGCCTCGTCACCTCGTTTCTTCACATCTTCCAGCACGGTGCTCACCGTGGCATTCAGACATGAAACATCCAGGTGTGGCCTTTCCACCAGCGATTGCCACTGGTCTTGAGCGGGGTACTTGTATATCTGCATGTGTTTAGGTGGTGGCTTTCCATTCCCACCGCATTATATATTAAACTTTTTGGTCAATGTGTAGCATCTGTTTGGCTGTAAGTAGGGATATAGTCTCCCACTCCTTACAGAATCATCTTTTCAATGGGAGTTACCAGAATGCCCTGTGCTCCCAATTCTTTCAGTTTGCCGATGATTTCCCAGAAGCGTTTCTGATCAAGTACTGTATGCACAGAGCACCAATCCTCGTCTGCCAAAGGAATGATGGTAGGGCTCTTCAGTCCGGGGAGCACATCCACTATCTCCTGCAGTTTTGCTTTGGGGGCATTCATCCGCACATATTTCTTGTCTTCGGCATTGCGCACGGCTTCAAAGCGGAACAGCATCTCCTGCAGAGTCTTCTTTTTGGCTTCGTCCATGCTCTTATTGCCTATCAGCAATGCTTCGCTGTGCATCACCACCTCTACTTCTCGCAGGTTGTTGCTTACCAATGTAGAGCCGCTGCTCACGATATCAAAGATGCCATCAGCCAAGCCTATGCCAGGAGAAATCTCCACGCTACCGTTGATAACATGGATGTCTGTCTGGATTCCATTCTGCTGCATAAACTGTCTTAGGATGTTGGGGTAAGAGGTGGCAATCTTCTTGCCGTTAAACCATTCCAGTCCGGGGTAGTCTATTTCTTTGGGAATGGCAAGCGACAGGCGGCATTTGCTAAAGCCCAGACGCTCTATCACATTGGCATCTTCACTGCGTTCTACAAACTCGTTTTCGCCCACCACTCCAAGGTCGGCCACACCACTTGCCACGCATTGTGGAATATCGTCATCGCGCAGATATAGCACTTCCAATGGAAAATTAGAAGCCTGCACCAGCAAGGTTCTTTTGGTTGCGCTCACTTTGATATCTGCTTCTGTGAGCAGATTGATGGTATCCTCAAACAAGCGTCCTTTCGACTGTACTGCAATTCTTAACATAATGGTTTCTTTATTGTTTTTTGAAAAAGTGTGGCAAATTTAATCATAAATAGGCAAATGTGCAAGAAAATGAGTACTTTTGCAATCAAATTGTAACGACAATGAGCCTCAGAGGTATAGAAAGTGTATGGATATGTGTGTTTGTCCTTGGGTTGGTGGCATCGTGTGCACAGCGCAAGGAGCAGAGCATTGCCACACCCTGGGGTGAAGTGCTGATGGAAGATGGTGCTTCCAACAGCGACAGTACAGCCTTGGCTGATACCTTTGACTTGCCCCAGATACAGGCTGCTGGTGAATTGATAGCTGTGACCATGAACGGTCCTGCCACCTGTTTTGACTACAAGGGGAAAAAACTGGGCACGCAGTACCTGCTTTGTAACCGCTTTGCCGAGAAGATGGGGGTGGCTGTAAGGGTGGAAATCTGCAGAGACACCTTTGAAATGCTGCGAAAGGTACAGCTTGGAGAGGCAGACTTGCTGATGTTTCAGATGCCTCGCACACTGGTGTCGCAGGTAAATGTGCAGTTAGGCGATACTCTCCCGTCATTGGTGCCATGTGGTGCTACAGTAGATTCGTGTGCCACCTCATGGGTAGTGAACAGTGAGAAGAAACAGCTTATTGCGGCGCTCAATCAATGGTATCAGCCTTCTCTTGTGGCGCAGGTGCAGCAAGAAGAGCGTTATCTGCTCAGTACCAATAGTGTGCGCCGCCGTGTGTATGCTCCTATGCTCAATCGTGGCAAGGGAGTGATTTCTCGCTACGACCATCTGTTTATGACCTACAGCATGAATATCCGATGGGATTGGCGGCTCATGGCAGCCCAGTGCTATCAAGAATCTACCTTTGACCCACGTGCCAAATCGTGGGCTGGTGCCTGCGGACTGATGCAGATTATGCCATCTACGGCCAACTTGCTTGGTCTGCCCATGGCAAGAATATATGATCCAGAAAGCAACATCGAGGCAGCATCGCGTTATTTGGCCATGCTGGAGCGCAGGTTTTCTGATATCCGTCTGCGCTCTGAACGGCTCAAGTTTGTGCTGGCTTGCTATAACGGAGGCTACAACCACATCCGCGATGCCATGGCTTTGGCTCATCGTGATGGCAAGGATACGCAACGCTGGAGCAATGTGGCACATTATGTGTTGCTGCTTTCTTCACCTCAGTATTATAACGATCCCATGGTGCGCTATGGCTACATGCGAGGTTCTGAAACGGTGGATTATGTTGATCGCATCATGCAGCGGTGGCAGTCGTACCGAGGAGTCAGGGTGGCTCATCCCTCCTTCGGGATGATACAGCCCCAAAAAGCAGTGAAAAAGGGGCGTTTCACTCGCAGGAAGAGCCATCCGGAACCCGCAACCGCTACACCGTGATTTCTCCGCGTATGCTCTTCAGCATGTATGCTCTCACGGTGTCAGCGTCATCGTATCTTGCTTGCAGATACATCAATTTGGTCACTGCGCTTTCTACAGTGCTGTCGTAACCGCTCAGCACACCAGCCGATTTCAGTTGGTACCCCGTGTCATACCGACCCATCTCCACTGTGCCAGCCATGCACTGACTGATGTTTACCACCACCTTGCCACGCAGCGTGGCCTCGCGCAGGGCATTGGTGAGCCACACTTTTTGTGGAGCATTGCCACTGCCGTAGGTGCGCATCACAATGGCACGTAGATTGGGGGTGGCAATGATGTGACGCACCAAATCTTCGCGGATGCCGGGAAAGAGGGTAAATACGATCACGTTGTTGTCCATCCTGAAGTGGGGGGTCATGGGCTTGCTGAAATCAGGCTTCAGTATCACATGGTCGTTGTAGGTGATGTTGACACCCGCCTCTACAAGATGTGGAAAGTTGAAACTTTCAAAGGCATTAAATTCATCGGCACTCTGTTTGGTGGTTCGGTTGCCTCTCAGCAGATGACCGTTGAAGTATATGCCCACCTCGGGCACGCAGGCAGTGCCGTCATGCTTCTTGGCAGCGGCTATTTCAATGCTGGTAATCAGGTTCTCTTTTCCATCGGTGCGCAACTGGCCGATGGGCAGTTGGCTCCCTGTAAGAATCACAGGCTTTGTCAGGTTTTCCAACATATAGCTCAGTGCCGATGCGGTGTATGCCATGGTGTCTGTGCCGTGAAGTACCACAAACCCGTCATACACGTTGTAGTTGTCGGCAATAATGTGCGTTATGTCTGTCCATAGAGTGGGCGACATGTCACTGCTGTCGATGGGTGGATTGAACTGGTATGTGGCTATTTGGGTGGAAAACTGTTCCAATTCGGGCACGTTCTTCAGCAGGTGCTCAAAGTTGAGCGGTTCCAGAGCGCCTGTCAGAGGATTGCGGCTCATGCCGATGGTGCCGCCTGTGTAAATAAGCAGTACGTTACTGTTGTACGACATCGTTTTCGTGAATTTTGGTGCAAAAATAATTAAAAATACATATATTACGGAAAGTTTTTCCTATTTTTGCATAGGCAATGCGGTGCAAACAGCACGTTCTGGATGAGTGATTGATAACGTCTGCTTGCTACAGGTTGCCCTGATGAAGAACATACACAATAAACATATTCACTAAAAACTAAAGAAACATGAAACAATTCAATGACGAAAACTTCCTGCTTGACACCCAAGTAGCGCAAGATCTTTTCCACAATCATGCAGCCAAGATGCCAATCATCGACTATCATTGCCATCTTATCCCTGCCATGGTGGCAAATGACCATAAGTTCAAGAGTATTACAGAACTCTGGTTGGGTGGAGACCACTACAAGTGGCGTGCCATGCGTACCAATGGTGTGGATGAGAAATATTGTACAGGTAAGGACACTACCGATTGGGAGAAGTTTGAGAAATGGGCAGAAACTGTGCCTTATACCTTCCGCAATCCTCTGTATCACTGGACACATCTGGAGTTGAAGACAGCCTTTGGCATTACCAAGCAGCTCAGTCCTAAGACTGCAAGAGAAATCTTCGACGAGTGCAACGAGAAACTGAAGCAGCCAGAGTTCTCTGCACGTGGATTGATGCGTCACTACAATGTGGAGTGTGTGTGCACCACTGACGACCCCATTGATGATCTTCGCTACCACAAGCAGACACGCGAGAGCGGCTTTGAAATCAAGATGATTCCTGCATGGCGTCCTGATAAGGCCATGAACATTGAAAAGCCAGAGTTTGCTGACTATGTAAACCAGTTGGGTGAAGTGGCAGGTGTGACTATCACCACCTTTAAAGATATGGTGGATGCTTTGCAGAAGCGTCACGACTTCTTCACTGAGAACGGATGTAAATTGAGCGACCACGGCATTGAAGAGTTCTATGATGAAGAATATACAGACTCGCAGATAGAGACTATCTTTGCTAAGGCAATGAGTGGACAGCAGTTGTCCAACTATGAGGTGCGTCAGTACAAGAACTGCTTCCTTACCCGCATGGCAGAGATGGACGCAGAGGCCGATTGGACACAGCAGTTCCACTATGGTGCCATCCGCGACAACAATACATTGATGTACAACCAGCTGGGTCCCGACACGGGTTTCGATTCTATTGGAGAGTTCACCACAGCCAAGGCAATGAGCAAGTTCCTGAATAAGCTTAATATGGAAGGCAAACTCACCCGTACCATCCTTTACACCCTCAACCCCTGTGCCAACGAAGTGATTGCCACCATGCTTGGCAACTTCCAGGGCGGATGTCCTGGCAAGATTCAGTTTGGTTCTGGATGGTGGTTCAACGACCAGCTGGATGGTATGACTCGTCAGATGAATGCCCTTTCAGTACTTGGCTTGCTGAGCCGTTTCGTGGGTATGCTCACAGACTCTCGCTCGTTCTTGAGCTATCCTCGTCATGAGTACTTCCGCCGTTTGCTCTGCAACATCCTTGGCAACGACGTTGAAAAAGGCTTGCTGCCCAACGATCAAGAGGTGCTCAGCCGCATGGTAGAGGACATATCTTACAACAATGCCAAGAACTACTTCAAGTTCTATTGATTGCATCGCAAATTGAAATAGCAATCCAGCTTTCCAAGAATAAAGGAAAACTTTTGGATTAAGAGATTTGTATGGAACGTTAAAGCGGTTGAAGAAGCCTACTCCTTCAACCGCTTTTAATTTTCTGTCACTTCTTTCTATGTTCTCCAAAAATCTTACGAGATTGGCTGCTTGTAGGTGCAACCCACATTATCTGTGCAACTCTATTCAAAGTAAACGTGAATAAAATACAGTCCGGCAAGGATGAATAGGATGGCAACGAAGCGATTGAGACGTTGCTGAAGTGCCTGTATCTTAGTATAGATTCCAGAAATGTTAGACATACTGCGGGCGATAATCCACAACACTACAATCACAGGCAGTCCTGTGGCTATGGCATAGAGTGCGGGTAGGGCATAACCTCCTGTTGTGGTGGCAGACATGGGGATGAGAAGCCCGAAAAACATAAAGGCACTGGCGGGACAGAACGCCATGGCAAACACCATGCCCAAAAACACGCTGCCCCACGCTCCCCGTAGCCATTCGGCCTTATCGGTCATGTTTTTCCCCAATTTGCAAGTGTGCAGATGGTTGTCAAGCAACATCAATATGCCTATTGCCAGCAGCAAGGGAGCCAGTAGCCATTCGCCCCATTGACTTACTGTGGCTTGCAGGTGGAGTGTATCTAAACCACTGTGCAACATGTAGATAAGCAGTGCTCCAAGTGAAGTGTACGACAGCACACGCCCCAAGATATAGAGCACGCCATACAGGAATATGCGCTTCTTGCTTTTCATGTTTTTGCCGATAAATCCTATGGCAGTGATATTGGTAATCAACTGACAGGGGTTTACCGCAGTAAACAGTCCGAGCAGCAGTGCTGTAAATATGGGTACATTGCAGTAGTCCAACCATGTTTGCAATAATTCCATCTGTGCTGTTTAAGTGGTTTTTGTTGAGATGTATTCGAGTTTCTTTCAGAGTGCCTTCCACGGAGGCTTCCCCGAAGGTATGTGTCATATTGCCCCTTGTTTGCATTGATTTTTGCAAAAAGTGAGGCTGCAAAATTACTAATTATGGATGACGGGTGCAAATTTTTCGGCTGACAAAAAGCATTGGTATCTCATATTTTTTTGTTCATTTGCCTATGATTATTTGATTCCGTTTGCCAGTTACACCAATTATATTTATCTTTACACTGAAATTTGAGCTAATATGAATAAAACAATCAAAACAATGAGATTTCTCTTGACATTGGTAGTATGTATAGCCATCAAGGTGCAGGCTGCTGATACAGGAAATGTGTTCTGCTGGTACAATGGTGAACCCCATATTAGTTACTCGTTGAGCATGCACGTATCGCCCGTGGTGACTACGGCAATACAGATGTGGGGTGAGGATATGATGGATGTAACGGGAGCCGCATTGAGAAAAGAAGACACCGGTGCCAAGGTGCGCATCATACAATTGGACAAGGACAAGGGTGCTGCAAAGCTATTGAAGTCTGCTGGCATTGATGCAGGGAAACTCAAGGAGCAGAAGGATGCTTTCTGCATCAAAGTGAACGGCAACCAACTGATAGTGGTGGGTAGCAACGGTCGAGGAACAGCCTATGGCATCCTGGAACTGTCGCGTATGGCAGGAGTGTCGCCGTGGAAATGGTGGGCTGACGAACTGCCAGAGAAACGTGGAAGACTTACACTTCCTGCAGATTTCCAAACAGAGCAAAGTCCATCGGTGGAATACCGTGGTATCTTTCTCAATGATGAGGACTGGACGCTACAGCCGTGGTGCTGGCGTACTTTCTCTCCTGCCAAGTCTGGGATGATAAGCGCCCAGGCATATAAGCAGGTGTTCAAATTGTTGATGCGCCTAAGAGCCAATGCCATCTGGCCTGCCATGCATGGCTCGTCGATACCTTTCTTCTATGTTCCCGGAGCCAAAGAGGCGGCGGACTCTTGTGGCATTGTCATTGGCACATCGCACTGCGAACCGATGATGCGCAATAATGTTGGGGAATGGAATATCAAGGAGCGCGGAGCCTACAACTATGTCAACAATAGGGAAAGAGTGCAAAACTATTGGATAGAACGTCTGAAGGAGTCTGGAAAGTATGAGAATATCTACACCATAGGTATGCGTGGCATCCACGATGGAGCCATGGAAGGCGTGGGCAAGAAACTGGACAATCAGACTGCGGCTTTGCAGCAAGTAATCGATGACCAAAGGGAGATGCTTCAAAAATATGTCAACAAACGGGTGGAAGAGATTCCACAACAGTTTGTGCCCTATAAGGAGGTGCTGCAGGTGATGGAAAACGGTTTAGTGGTGCCCGACGACGTGATGCTTACCTGGTGTGATGACAATTACGGCTACATGACCCGATTAAGTGACTCGTTGCAGCAGAAGAGAAAGGGTGGGGCAGGTGTATATTATCACCTGAGTTATTGGGGCCGGCCTCACGATTATCTATGGCTTTCCACCACACAGCCCGGACTTATCTACAATGAGATGCGTGAGGCCTATGATCACAATGCCCGAAGATTGTGGATAGCGAATGTGCACGATCCGAAGACTGCCGCCTACGACCTTGAACTTTTTCTCGACATGGCTTGGAATATCCATTCCATCCAGCCTAACACCATCTTCAATCATCAACTTCGGTGGCTTTGCCGAGAGTTTGGAAAGCAGGCAGGCGAACGCTTATTGCCTGTGATGCAGGAGTTCTATCGACTGACTGCCATACGCAAGCCTGAGTTTATGGGATGGACACAGGTGGAGCTTGACAAGAGCAAATACCCCAGAGGATGGTCGGATGTGAGGGATACAGAGTTCAGTCTCACTGCCTTTGGTGGCGAACTCGACCGTTATCTCACTGACTGGCGCAAGGTTTCCGAAGCATTGGAAGAGATAGAAAAAATGCTGCCAGAGGGTCGCCGTTCCACCTACTTCTCACATGTGAAGTATCCCGTACTTTCGGCGGCTGCCATGAGCCGTAAAATGCTGGAGGCACAGAGGGCAAGAACTATTGCCAGGATTGACAACGGACCAAAGCGCTGGCAGCGCGACGAAGCTCTAATGACAGCGTGTGCCAAAAGTCAGGCAGCCTATCAGCAAATACGTAGCCTCACCACCTATTATAATAATCAGTTGGCAGACGGCAAATGGCGGCACTTGATGGTTGACAATCCGCGCGACCTTTATGTGTTCTATGCTCCGAAACTGCCTATGCTGCTGACCGACAAGGAGGTGGATAAGTACAAAAACCATTCAGACAACACTGGGCATGAAATAGTCAACGACGGAAGCTATATCGCTCGCAATGCCTGTCAGTGGGACAAGGCTGGTGAGGGGGCTGTCTGCGTGCAGGCGTTGGGACATTCCATGAATGCTGTGCGCCTGCCCAAGGGAAGTTCGCTCACCTACACATTCAACTGTGAAAAAGAGGGAAATGCCCTTCTGTACTTGGCACTCATCCCCACCCAGCCTAATGATAAGGGCGACCTGCGCTTCTCTGTGAGTATTGATGGTGGTGAGCCCAAGGTGTTCAGTCTCAAGGAACCTTTCCGCTCCGAACGTTGGAAGCAGAATGTGCTTCGCCAGCAGGCAATAAGAGAACTCCCCATGAGCATTGCAAAAGGTAAGCATACGATGACCGTCAAAGCATTGGACAATCATATTGTCTTTGACCAGTGGATGCTTGACTTTGACATCTCACGCAAGTTCTATGTGTTTCCTTTGAAGCCATCGTGCAGGTAATTTTCCTCTCGTTCTATTTTGCCGTAGTCATGTCAAAAAACTTGCAGAAGTCGCCTTTCATCCAAAATAATTATGTAACTTTGTTCTCGGTGTCTGTGACAACCATGTGACATAGCATGTTCCACAAACACCCGATAAACAGAGAGATAGACTTGTTATGAGCAGAAAAGTAATAGAGTTTGAGAGAGTGGGCAAGCAGTATGTGCTTGGTACCTTTGGCACAGGCACGCTGAGCCAAGACCTGAACCGATGGTGGGCACGTATGCGCGGCAAGGAAGACCCCTACCTGAAGGTGGGAGAGGTCAATGACCGCACAAAGAAGGGCGACAGCCGTTTTGTTTGGGCATTGAAAGACATATCCTTCAGTGTGGAGCAGGGCGATGTGGTTGGCATCATCGGCAAGAATGGTGCGGGTAAATCCACGCTTTTGAAAATCTTGTCGCGTGTCACATCTCCTACAGTGGGCACCATCAGAATCAAAGGTCGTATTGCTTCACTGCTCGAAGTGGGAACGGGCTTTCATCCAGAGATGACGGGTAGAGAGAATATCTACATGAATGGCTCTATTATGGGTATGACAAGGGCTGAAATCACCCGCAAACTCGATGAGATAGTTGATTTTGCTGGAGTGGAGAAATATCTTGACACACCAGTCAAACGCTATTCCTCTGGTATGATTGTTCGTCTTGGCTTTGCCATTGCTGCCCATCTTGATCCTGAAATTCTGGTGGTGGATGAGGTTCTTGCCGTGGGCGATGCCGAGTTTCAAAAGAAGGCTATTGGCAAGATGCACGATGTGGCAAGCGGACAGGGCAGAACAGTGCTGTTTGTGAGTCATAATATGGCGGCGGTGAAAAGCCTGTGCAAGAAGGGTGTTGTGATGAAAAACGGAGGTATAGAATATACAGGCGATATAGAGTCGAGTGTGGCTCATTATCTGAGGAACGACAACCATTCAACAGAAAAGAAAATCATTGACCGTGTGAAGTGGGTGAAACCATCCCTACGCATTGACGATATCAGTATCAATGGCACTGACAAGGCAGAGAGTGTGATTCAATCGGAACAGCGCACCATAGAGGTGTGTATAAAGGGAAATGCGGCTGATGCGTTCACAACAGATGTGATGCTCGTGTTCAATAATAAAGAGGGGCTCCCTCTTGCCACCTTTGCCCCTGGTCATTACTATGGCAATCTGATGAAGTTACCTGCGGGTGATTTCACTATCCATAAAACCATAGAACTGCCGAAAATCCTGACCCGCGGTTACCTGCATGTTGATCTTATGATGCACCATCCAATGGTGGAATATCAGTTGAAGGCACCTGAGTGTGCCGTACTGGAAACACAAGGCTTTCAGTCGGGCTTTGGGTCGGCAATGAATCAAAACGACAATGGGTTGATAGGTTTGGACGACCTCTCATAAGAATAGGGTGAACACTTGCAATGAGGGCAGACAGAAAATATGTGATATTGCTGACGGCATGTGTCAATCCAGGAGCTATGCCGTTCACGGCTCTGGTTGACACATCGGAGCGCCTGCGTCAGTATCGTGAGGCACTTGACTTCTACCTTCATCACACGTCGCTGCCTATAGTGTTTTGTGAGAATACTCTCTGTGATTTCAGTGGGGATTATCGATGCTATTTGGATGAAGGTCGCTTGGAATACATTACCTTTGATGGGAATACCTTTGACAAGTCAAAAGGTAAGGGATATGGTGAGGCAATGATTATGGAAGAGGCACTGAATCGTTCTCTCTTTTTGGCTGAATGTAGTTTTGTGGTAAAGGTTACGGGGAGGCTGATAGTGAGAAACATTGCCATGCTGATAAGAGACAACAGCAGGATGCTGACACCAACCATACAGACCTTCTATCCCAATAAGGGTATGATAGACAGCAGGGTTTTTATTGCCCCAAAGGAGTTTGTGGCAGTTGATTTTTTAATGGAAAAAGAACGGATCAACGACTCCTGTGGCGTTTTCTTTGAACATGTTCTCTATGAGACTCTGCTTGCCCGTTGTTCTTACATATATATTCCCTTTCTTAAAGTGCCCGTGATAGAAGGTATATCGGGCTCTAAGGGAAACAGGTATAAAACCAAGGAGGCAAACAACAACAGGTTTGCCTTCGATATGCTTGGCAATGCGCTAAGAATGGATAAACAGATGCGTTCGTATCGTATGCCTATAGCCCTGAAAGCATTACTTTTTTTTGCACGGTGCTTTCTGTTTCTCCGAAAATGAGGAGAGAAATTTTCAACCTTTCTTTTCTGAAAAACTTCCAAAGTGCACGGCATCCTTTTGTGCCACGAGGCAGGGCACAGACTTGAGTAGCAACCAGCACGATATTGCCGAAAGGACCACGGTAGATGAGAATGTCAATACATCAAGCCCTATTTCGTGGCGTGGCCCTAAAATGGGTTCAAATATTTCTTTCAGTTCTCTGAAAAAAAGATAGTGTGTACCCAAATACACAATGCTATATCGCCCTATGTTTGTTATAACAGGGATGGAGCCAATTGCTTTTGCCAGCAGAAGTAAGCCGGTAGAACCTAATACACCTGGCACGTATGTGTGAAACACCGTTGCCCTAATGTTGTTTCGGTAATACTCTATATCGCCATTGGCAGTGAGCAGTGCAATGCCAATCAATATAACCGACAGGATGAGATAAGTGTGCCTGCTGTAGTTTTTCTTGAGAATATCAGTCTTTGTCATCATGATATGCCCAAAGATGAAAAATGGGATTGCTGTGAGAGATGTGTCAATGAAAAATGGTAAATCTATGCACATTCTGTTGCATCTGATGCCACAAAAGCCCGCCAGCAATGCCAGCGCCATCTTGAGTAGCGTGTCATATTTGCCTGCATGTTTTGCTATTCTCTCAATAAACATATAGATGATGTAAACATCGAGAAGTGAGATGAGGAACCAGATGGGAGGATTGAAGAACTTTCTGTCTGTGTCTTCGGTGATGGCATAGTAAAGGGGAGAGAAGTAAGTGAAATCAGTGCCATCGGCAATGGATGTAAGGTAGCCACCAAGGTCTCCTAACAGAACGAAGAAGCAAAAAGGAATAACCAGTCTGTTGAACTTCTTGTTTAGGAACACTTTCGGATTTTTCACAGAAACGAACAGTCCGGCGATGGTGTAATATAGTGGCATACGGGCTGCTCTGAGCATATCCCGTATGGCAGGGCAAAGGTCCATGATGTGCTCTGTGGTGTGATACAGAATGACCAGAAGGATACAAATCCCCTTGGCAGTATCCACCCATTGCAGTCTTGGCTTTACATTTGTATTATTCATTTAAAAGTGTTGTTACGAGTAATCGTTCTCACCAGTGGCATTCCTTATTTTTATAGTTTCTCGCAAGCGAAATTTATACAGAAACTAAAAAAATTAACGAAAAATATTTGGTGCATATAGTTTAATGTGCTATATTTGCAGCGATAAGGTGGCATCAGTCATTGCTGATGGGCCTTATCGGTCCGCGATAGTGGGTTGGAACGTCCTGTTCCAACCCCTTTAATTTTGGCGCACATTTCACATGTTTCGCTCCTCATTGTATCTCCCAACCAATGGCACTAGCACCAAGTACAGCAGCAGAAGAACCATCTAATGCGCTGACCAAGAACTGTGCCTTACCCTTGAATATTTTGAACACATGGTTGTTGTATGCCTCCACGATAGGCTTCATCAGTAAATCGCCAGCTTTGGTCAACCCTCCGAAGAATACAAAGGCTTCGGGACTGCAGAATGTTGCAAAGTCGGCACAGGCTTCGCCCAGCATCTTGCCTGTGAATAGAAATACCTCATTGGCCAGTTTGTCGCCTTTGCCCGCAGCAATACTTACATCTAATGAGGTGATGTCTTCTGGGTTCATCTCTCTGAGTAGTGAGGGTTCTGTACTTTCTTCCAGCATCTGTCGGGCGGTGCGTGCCACACCAGTGGCAGAGCAATAAGCTTCTAAGCATCCTTTCCTGCCACATCCGCAGGTGCGTCCGTTTTCGCGCACCATGGTGACGTGTCCCAATTCGCCGGCATTGCTGTCGCTGCCATAAACCAGTTGCCCGTTGACTACAATGCCGGAACCCACACCCGTGCCCAAGGTAATCATGATGAAGTTTTTCATGCCGCGAGCCACACCGTATGCCATTTCTCCGATAGCAGCAGCATTAGCGTCGTTGGTCATTGCCACGGGCACACCCAATGCTTGGCTGAACATCTCTGCCAATGGAACGATACCTTTGGCCCAGTGGATGTTAGCGGCATTCTCTATGGTGCCTTTGTAGTAGTTGGCATTGGGAGCTCCAATGCCCATGGATTTGATTTTATCTATACCGCCCACTTGCTCAATGATAATCTGTAATGCCTCCACTGCGGCTTTTACATATTTCTCTGCTGTGTTGTAACCTTGGGTTTTGATAGCCGTGGTGGCTTTTATCTCGCCTCTATTGTCCACGATGCCAAAAACAGAGTTTGTTCCTCCCAAGTCAAGTCCGATGACATAGGGCTTTAGAATTGTTTGCGCATTCATAACGGTAAAAAATGTTTCAGGTTGTTGTTATTTGGATTGTTCTTGCCAATGAACAATCATCAGCAGATGAGAGTGGCAGAGATTGCAATCTCACCTATGCAAAGTTAGGAAAAAACCTTGACTGAACAAAGTTTTGAAATAAAAACTTGTGTATCTCATAATAATTTGCCACCTTTGCACTTGTTATGCCGTTTCAATTTCAAATCAACATACTTGATTTTGTGTTCAAGGGGATGCTCATAGGAATCATAGCTTCGGCACCGATGGGACCTGTGGGAGTGCTTTGCGTGCAGCGCACGCTGAACAAGGGCAGATGGTATGGTTTTATCACAGGAATAGGTGCTGCCTTGAGCGATATCATCTATGCAGGCATCGCTGGGTATGGCATGAGTTATGTGATGGATTTTATCAATAACCAGCAGTATCGCTGGTACCTGCAGATTGCCGGAAGTATCATGCTGTTGGCATTCGGCATTTATACCTATCGCACTGATCCTACCCGCAAGATGCATCGCTCTGGCACCAAAAAGGGAACCCTGTTTCACAATGCCTTCACCGCATTTTTAGTCACATTCTCAAATCCACTTATCATCTTCTTGTTTCTCGCCACGTATGCCCAGTTTGCCTTTGTGCTGCCCAATCATCCGTTTGAGATGTTTGTGGGCTTTGCAAGTATTGTGGCAGGAGCTCTGCTGTGGTGGTTTGGGCTCACGTGGCTGGTTGATAAAATCAGGGGCAAGTTTGATACCAACGGTATTCGTCTCATCAACCAGGTGATAGGTGCTATAGTGATTATTTTTTCGGCAATTATCCTGTTTGGAACCGTGACGAATCTGTATCGCTTTTTCTAATTGAATTATGTTTATCTCACAACAGTTAAGAAAAAACAATATTGCAGAATACCTGCTGTATATGTGGCAGGTGGAGGATACTATCCGTGCTTTTGGATGCTCGCTCGCCAGAATAAAAAGGGAGTATATAGACAAGTTTGACTACACAGAAGAGCAGAAAGAGGAGTTGACTGATTGGTATGGTCATCTGATAAGGATGATGAATGAGGAGGGATGCCGGGAAACAGGACATCTGCAAATCAACAAAGTGACGATGATGAATCTGGAAGAGCTGCATGCCCGACTGCTGCAAAGTCCCAAGTTCCCCTTTTACAATGCTGCCTATTACAAGGTGCTGCCCTTTATAGTGGAGTTGAGAAACAGAGGCGCGAATAAGGAGGAAAATGAGATAGAAACCTGCTTTGATGCTCTCTATGGGGTGATGATGTTGCGCTTGCAAAAGAAACCCATCACACCCAATACGGAGCATGCAGTGAAGGAAATAACCACGTTGGTTGGAATGCTGAGCGACTACTATAAAAAGGATAGGGAGGAGCCACTGGAATTTGAATAGAAAGAACTTCTTAGGTACAGAGAACACTGATTGATGCTAAAGAGTGTGGGCGCAATCCCGTGAGATCTGTGTAATCCGTACCAAAAACAATACAAATGTAAGATTATGAACATATTGATTACGGGCTGTAATGGGCAGCTGGGAAACGAGATGCAGATGTTGGAGAAGTGTAATCCCCAACACAAGTACTTCAATACCGATGTTGCTGAACTCGATATCACCGACCAGCAGGCAATAGAAGACTTTGTACAGAAGAACGAGATAGACGGTATTGTGAACTGTGCCGCCTATACTGCTGTGGATAAGGCAGAAGGTGACAAGGAACTCTGTACGTCGCTCAATACCTTGGCGCCAGCTTATCTGGCGACTGCTGTGGAGAAGCGTGAGGGATGGATGATACAAATATCCACCGATTACGTTTTCAATGGCAAGGGTCATACTCCTTACCGTGAGGAAGACACACCTTCGCCCGACAGTGTGTATGGCAGTACGAAACTCGCAGGAGAGTTAGGTGCATTGAAGTTCTGCAAACGCACTATGATCATCCGTACAGCATGGCTATACAGCACTTTCGGCAATAACTTTGTAAAGACAATGATGCGTCTGGGTAAGGAGAAAACTGAACTGGGCGTTATCTTCGACCAGATAGGCACACCAACGTATGCAGCAGATCTTGCCACTACCATCATGGCAGCCATCAATAAAGGCATTGTGCCTGGGGTGTATCATTTCAGCAACGAGGGTGTCATCAGCTGGTACGACTTTACCAAAGCCATTCATCGCATTGCTGGCATCACCTCGTGCCATGTGCGTCCGCTCCACACCTCAGAGTATCCCACTCCTGCCAACCGTCCTGCCTACAGCGTACTCGACAAGACAAAAATCAAGCAGACTTACGGCATCGAAATACCCTACTGGGAGGAGTCTTTAGAGAAGTGCATCAAAACGTTGTTGTCCACTAATTGATTTTTAGGCACGGAACCCCACAACTTTATGGGATATAAAGTCGTGGGGTTCCGTGCCAAAACTATAAAAATATGAATCAAGAAATAGAAAGAAGACGCACATTTGCGATCATATCGCATCCTGATGCAGGTAAAACCACTCTGACAGAGAAGTTCTTGCTTTTTGGTGGACAGATACAGGTGGCGGGTGCAGTGAAAAGTAATAAGATAAAGAAAACCGCCACATCCGACTGGATGGAGATAGAAAAACAGCGTGGAATCTCTGTTTCTACCTCTGTGATGGAGTTTGATTACCATGACTATAAGGTGAATATCCTTGACACTCCAGGTCACCAGGATTTTGCGGAAGACACGTTCCGCACGCTCACAGCAGTGGATTCTGCCATCATCGTGGTGGATGGAGCCAAGGGTGTGGAGACTCAGACACGCAAACTAATGACTGTGTGCCGCATGAGAAACACACCGGTGATTATCTTTGTGAACAAGATGGACCGCGAGGGACGTGACCCCTTTGACCTGTTGGACGAATTGGAACAGGAACTTGAAATAAAGGTACGTCCGTTGAGTTGGCCTATCAATCAGGGTGCCAAGTTCAAAGGCGTGTACAACCTCTATGAAAATAAACTCGACCTGTTCACTCCCGACAAGCAGCGTGTGACAGAAAAGATAGAGGTGGATGTGCATAGCGAACAGCTGGAAGAACATGTGGGGTCGGCCGATGCTGCCAAATTGCGCGACGACCTGGAATTGGTCAACGGCGTTTATCCTGCATTTGACACCGACAGTTATCGCAAAGCCGAAGTGGCTCCAGTGTTCTTTGGTTCTGCACTGAACAACTTTGGTGTGCAAGAATTGCTCAACTGCTTTGTAGAGATAGCACCCTCTCCACAGCCCACTAAGGCAGAGGAACGTATGGTGAGTCCAGAGGAATCAGGATTTACAGGCTTCATCTTCAAGATTACTGCCAATATCGATCCTAACCACCGTTCATGTATTGCTTTTTGCAAAGTGTGCAGTGGTAAGTTTGAGCGCAACAAGCCATATCTCCACGTGAGACAGGGCAAATCGTTACGTTTCACCTCGCCCACACAGTTCATGGCGCAGCGCAAGAGTACTATCGATGAGGCGTGGCCGGGAGATATTGTAGGATTGCCCGACAACGGCATCTTTAAAATAGGTGACACTCTGACTGAGGGCGAACAGCTACATTTCAGAGGACTTCCCAGTTTTTCGCCAGAGATGTTCAAATACATAGAGAATGCTGACCCTATGAAAGCCAAGCAACTGCAGAAGGGAATAGACCAGTTGATGGACGAGGGTGTGGCACAGCTGTTTGTCAACCAGTTTAACGGCAGGAAGATTATAGGTACTGTGGGGCAACTGCAGTTTGAGGTGATACAGTATCGCCTTGAAAACGAATACAACGCCAAATGCCGTTGGGAACCAGTGCATCTGTATAAGGCATGCTGGATAGAAAGTGACGATGAAGCAGAGCTGGAAAACTTTAAGAAGCGCAAGTACCAATACATGGCAAAAGACAAAGAGGGTAGAGATGTGTTCCTTGCCGACAGTGGCTATGTGCTAAGTATGGCGCAAGAGGACTTTAAGCATATCAAATTCCACTTTACGAGCGAGTTCTAAGAATCATATTGAGAGATTTTGGCACGGATGGTCACGGTCTTATACTTATATATGGTGTGGTTTTCCGTGTCTTGAAAAGACAATGATTATGAAGATAGAGGAAGATATAAAAAAAGCGGTGGAAGTGCTGAGAAAGGGCGGTGTTATCCTGTATCCTACCGACACTGTTTGGGGAATAGGTTGTGATGCCACCAATGCCGAGGCAGTGGCAAAGGTGTATAGGATAAAGCAGCGTGATGACAGCAAAGCACTTATATGTTTGGTAGATAGCGATGCCCGTTTGCAGCGCTATGTGAGACAGGTTCCTGCAGTGGCATGGGAACTGTTGGAGTGTGCCGACACACCGCTGACTGTGATACTCGACGGTGCCGTAAATCTGGCTGAAAACCTTGTGGCAGAAGATGGTAGTATTGGTATGCGCATCACCCAGGAGGCCTTTTCCAAGGAGCTGTGCTATCGTTTCCAAAAACCCATTGTTTCTACTTCTGCCAATATCTCGGGAGAGCCTACGGCACAGAACTATGGAGACATTGCACCAGAAATCATTGAAGCAGTGGATTACGTATGTTTCGCTCGACGGCAGGAACACAAGCCCCATAAAGCTTCGAGCATCGTGAAACTTGGCGTGAATGGAGAAGTGAAAATCATCAGAAAGTGACAGCAGAAGAATATCTTGACAGAGAACAGGAGCACCGTTTGCTAAACAGAGTACTGAAGTGGCGGGAAGAGCATATCAGCCAAAGAATGTTTGTGCTGATACTTGCGTTTATGGTAGGTCTTTTTGCTGCCATGGCTGCTTTTATCCTGCACGGTCTCATCAACCAGATAGTGCTGTTTCTCACCAGTTCGTTTGACAGTGGCACAGCCAACTGGCTCTATTTGGTATATCCTGTCATTGGTATCTATCTCACCTCTCTCTTTGTGAGGTATGTGGTGAAGGACAATATCAGCCATGGCATCACCAGAATATTGTATGCCATCAGCAGTAAGCGCAGTCGGCTCAGAGGGCATAACTGTTGGTCTTCAGTCATTGCCTCTGCCATCACCATTGGTTTTGGAGGTTCGGTTGGTGCCGAGGCTCCTATTGTGCTCACAGGCTCAGCCATAGGTTCTAATTTGGGCAAGTTGTTCAAGATGGACAACAATACCTTGATGTTGCTGGTGGGCTGTGGCTCTGCAGGTGCTATTGCCGGCATATTCAAGGCACCTATTGCAGGACTGGTGTTTACACTTGAGGTATTGATGATAGACCTTACCATGGCATCTTTGTTGCCCATACTTATCTCATGCGTCACTGCCACCTGTTTCACCTATATCTTCAGAGGTTCAACCGCACTTTTCACCTTTCATCTTGACAGTGTGTGGACGGTGGAACGAGTGCCAGCCAACATACTGCTGGGAGTGGCGTGCGGATTGGTAAGTCTTTATTTTATTCGTACCATGACCCTCTGTGAAGGCGTGTTTGCACGCTACAAGGACAAACCATACGTAAAACTGTGTATCGGTGGGGTGACGCTTAGTCTGCTCATCTTCCTTTTTCCATCGCTTTACGGCGAGGGTTATAAAGACATCAACCTGCTGCTCAATGGACAGACACAGCAAGATTGGAACAATATTCTGAATAACTCCCTCTTTTCCGGACAGGGGAATATGCTGGTACTCTACCTCGCTTTGGTAATGTTTACCAAGGTGGTGGCCACCTCTGCCACCAACGGCGGAGGCGGCTGTGGCGGAACATTTGCCCCCAGTCTGTTCATTGGCTGCTTCGCAGGCTTCCTGTTTGCACACCTGTGGAATACGTATCATGTGGGAGTGTATCTGCCTGAAAAGAATTTTGCACTGCTTGGTATGGCAGGGGTGATGTCGGGAGTGATGCATGCCCCGCTCACAGGAATATTCCTGATAGCGGAGATTACGGGAGGCTACGACCTGTTTATGCCTCTGATGATTGTGAGCGTGTGTGCCTATCTTACCATTAACCTGTTTGAAAAGCACAGCATCTACGGTATGCGCCTTGCCAAAGAAGGCAAACTGATTACTCATCACACCGACCATGCCGTGCTTACCTTGATGAGCTTGGACAGTGTCATCGACAAGCAGTTTCTTGCAGTGAAACCTGATATGTATCTTGGAGAAATAGTGAACAAGGTGAGCCGCAGCAAAACGGATATCCTGCCAGTGCTGGATGCAGGCGGCTGTCTGCTGGGCGAGATCAATATCACGAAAATCCGACATGTGCTTTTCAGAATAGAGTTGTATCATCATTTCAAGGCACAGCAGTTGATGACACCACCCGCTGTAGTGCTTGCAGATGATGCGCCGATGACGGAAGTGATGAGTGCTTTTGATAGAACACATGCCGACTGGCTGCCAGTGATGGATGCCGACAAACATCTGAAGGGGTATATCTCCCGACAAAGAATGTATGGAATGTACAGAAAAATGGTTGCGGATTTAAGTCAAGACTGATTGAAGCATGAAGAAAGAAGATTTGAGAATTGTGTTTATGGGTACGCCTGAGTTTGCAGTGGAAACGCTTCGAGCATTAGTGGAAGAGCATTACCATGTGGTGGGCGTCGTTACCCAGCCTGATAAAGCCGTGGGACGTCATGGCAGTGTGCTTCGGCCCTCGCCAGTGAAGCAATATGCCTTGGAGCATCATCTGCCTGTGGCACAACCGGAAAAAATGAAAGATGATAGTTTTCTTGAGACACTGAGGCAGTGGAATCCCAATCTGCAGGTGGTGGTGGCTTTTAGAATGTTACCACAGGTGGTGTGGGATTTTCCTGAATATGGAACCTTCAATGTTCATGCAGCCCTGTTGCCCCGCTATCGTGGTGCAGCACCCATCAACTGGGCAATCATCAACGGAGAAACGCAGACAGGTGTTACCACATTTTTCTTAGACAAGGATATAGATACAGGCAAGATCATCATGCAGCAATCCACTCCCATTGATTCAGAGGATGATGTGGAGGCAGTGTATGACAGACTGATGAAACTGGGTGCAGAGATATGCCTGAAAACTGTGGAAAAGGTAATTGACAGTGATGGACATCCCGAGGCTATAGCACAGGAATCTTTGGTTAAGGATGACGACTTACAGTGCATTGCTCCAAAACTGTTTAAGGAGAATACCATCATTGGTTGGAACCAGTCGCAAAAGCGAGTGCACGATTTCGTTCGTGGATTGAGTCCTATACCTGGTGCCTGGACCTATTTTACAGAGCCAGACGGTAAGCAAACCATATTGAAAGTATATAAGACCAGCATAACAGAACTGGCCATTCAAAATGAAACTCCTGGAACTCTGATGATAGAGAAGAAGAAGCTGTATGTGGCTACGGCCGATGGATGGCTGGAATTGCAAGAACTCCAGTTAGCTGGTAAGAAGCGCATGATGGCCACTGACTTTATCAATGGTATGAAGGATAAGGAAATGTGTGTGTTGCGTTCATAGCATCAGCACCACGTGCCAATGGGATTGTGTATCGGATTTTGGAGATGAAGGAATGACTTCTGTCATAGTTCGACCAAATTATTTTGTGGAGTGTAAAATAAAAAATACATTCAAGCGTTTCTCTAACAGAACGCAAATAAGAATGCCTATGGATTATTTTACTTCTGAAAATTATCGTCCCAAAGAACAAACAATACTATTTATCAAGCAGTTTGCACGTGCCTACAGAGTGGCAAAGTTGGCTGATGGCTCTGTTGTGCCATTGTGCATGAACTAAAAGAGAATTGCTATATGACGATGATCTCACCTTCGTTGCTCGCCGCAGATTTCCTGCATCTGGAGCAAGAGTTGGACATGATAAACCGAAGTGAAGCCGATTGGCTGCATTTGGATGTGATGGATGGCGTTTTTGTGCCGAATATATCTTTTGGCTTCCCTGTTCTCGAAGCTGTTGCCCGAAAGTGCACCAAACCGCTTGACGTTCATTTTATGATAGTGCATCCTGAGCAGTATATCAAGCAGACTGCTGCATTGGGAGCCATGATGATGAATGTGCACTACGAGGCTTGTGTGCACCTGCACCGCACTCTGCAGGAGATACACGACGCAGGAATGAAAGCAGGGGTAACACTAAATCCGTCCACTCCCATAGAAGTGCTCAACGACATCATACAGGATGTGGATATGGTGTTGCTGATGAGCGTAAATCCTGGTTTTGGAGGACAGCAGTTTATAGAGCGCACCCTTGACAAGGTAAGGCGACTTAAAGAGATGATACGTTCTCGTGGGTTGCATACGCTCATTGAGGTGGATGGAGGTGTGCAGCAAGTCACGGCTCCCCGTTTGGTAGATGCAGGGGTTGATGTGCTGGTGAGTGGCAGCTATGTGTTCAAAAGCAGTCAGCCAGAGCAAACCATTCACGAGTTGAGGATGCTCGGGTAGAGGGGGCATTACTGTTCCAGCCTCAGTTCGATGTGGTGGTCGTTTGCCATCTTGCGCATATTGAGCAGTGCATAGCGCATACGCCCCAATGAGGTGTTGATACTCACACCCGTAATTTCGGAAATCTCTTTGAACGAGAGATTCTGGTAAAAGCGCATGTACACCACTTCTCGCTGTGTGGGGGGCAGCAGTTGCATCAATTTTTTGACATCGCGGTGCACCTGTTCATTCACATACTCATCTTCTCTATTGATGCCATAATGCGATGTTGGAGCAAGATTAGACAACTCTTTGGTGTCATAGAGTTCAATGATGCGATCGTTCTTCTGCTTGCGATACCAGTCCATGATATTGTTGTGGGCAATGCGTATCATCCAGAAAAGCAGTTTCCCAGAACTTACATATCTGCCTTGTTGCAGTCGTACAATGATTTTTACAAACGTGTCTTGGAATAGGTCATTGGCAATCTCTACATCTTTCACCACAAACATAATGTATGAGAACACCTTTTCCTGTGTTCTGCTGAGTAGTTCGTCAAATGCGCTGTCATTGCCGCCTATGTAAAGCATAGCCAACTCTTCGTCGGTCAGTCTTTCAAAATTTACCATGTCTTTTGTTTTCAATAAGAGTAAATTTTTTCGATAGGCGCTTGTTTTGGTGAATAGTTATGTTGTCAATATAATTTTGTAATCCCCATGCAGGCGTGCTTCCGTACATCTTTTGATGAGGTGTGTCGCAGAAGAATACGTTGCAAAAGTATATAAAATATTTTTTCTTGCCAAATTTTCGCATCAAAAAAAGCAAATGAGACATTGCACGAACTCTTGTGAAGTAAATAGGCATCTATACAGGTCTGACACTCACTCTATTGAAAAACGTTTTGCTGTTACAATATTTTTATTTACCTTTGCCATCGAAGTATCATCAAACAGAGGCATTATGGACAGTAACAGTATAATAAGATTCGATTGGGCAGCCAAAAGGATATTGAGAGACAAGGCAAACCATGCCGTGTTGGAAGGTCTTGTGACTGTATTGCTGAACGAAAAGATTGTAATTACAGAACTGCTTGAAAGCGAAAGCAATCAAGACACGGCAAGTTCAAAATTCAATCGTGTGGATATCAAGGCCCTCAACAGCAAGGGAGAGATTATACTGATAGAAATCCAGCTTACACGCGAATGGTATTATCTGCAGAGGGTGTTGTATGGTGTTTCAAAAACCATCACAGAACACATATCCTTGGGGGCAAAATACGAGGATGTAAAGAAAATCTACTCTATCAACATCCTGTATTTTGATTTGGGCAAGGGTAGCGACTACTTGTATCACGGCACCACTACCTTCATTGGTGTGCATAGCAAAGATGAACTGCAAGTGCGCAAACGTGACAAGGACGCCATCAAGACCTGTTCGCCTACAGAGATATTTCCAGAGTACTTCCTCATAAGGGTTAATGAATTCAATGATATTGCCAAAACACCTATTGAGGAATGGATGGATTTCCTGAAAAACAACCGCATAAAAGAGGACACCCTAACTCCTGGTCTGAAAGAAGCGAAAGAACAACTTCGTATCTTGCAAATGAACGACAAGGAACGAAAAGAATATGATGATTATCTTGATGCCATCCGCACGCAAGACAGTGTGCTGGATACCTACCGTACCGAGGGCCTATTGGAAGGAAAAATGATTGGCATTGAGGAAGGCAGAGCAGAAGGCAGAGCAGAGGGCGAGCGTGATAAAACCATCGCTATAGCTTTGCAGATGAAGAAGCTGAATGTGGATTTAGCAATTATTAAACAAGCCACAGGTCTGACGGAAGAAGAAATCAACAGCATCTGATTTATCTACAGCACAATAGTGTATTCTATATTCCTGCTTACAATTTATAAATTACTGCGGTCTTGGTGTGTGAAAAAGTGTTATTTAAAGCGGATGTTTTTTAACAATTGGGACGGGTAAAAATGCCTAAAACTGCATAAATATACACTCAAACTGTATAATTATGCAGTTTTAAAGGGGCTGCATTGTACTTCAATGGTTGTCACTTTGCACCCCAATGGGTGCTCTTTTGCATGGCTTCCTCCGCTGGTCTTTTTGGAAGCCGAATCTCCAATGTTTTTCTTTCTCATATTGAATGAGTTACATTCTGCCGCCGAGAATTTTATGCTCGATACGAAAACCAACTACATTCTTTACGAGAATGCACTTCATTCTTTACCAGAACGCACTTGATTTTCGGCAGGAGTGTTGTTGGTTTTCGTAAGGAATGTAAAATTTTCTCGGCAGGAAACAAGTATTTTCCTGGCCTGAAAATTTTGTATTCTCGGCAGGAAAGTATTGCATTCAACGTCAGAAACAAAATCAAGGCAATATTCATGGGGATTTTGTCTATATTGAACCACCTCATCATAAAAGTAGGAGTAAATCATCATAAAAGCATAAAAACTCAAAGATGTGGAAGTGGAAATCTGAAGAGAACTGATTGCGCATCTGAAGAAGACAGATTGGCTACCTGAAAACTGAAAGTGGGGCAGAGTACCCCCACCCATCCCTATCAAAATGTAAAGATTTTGTATTTTTGAGGTTCATAGAACTCCATGGAGAAAAATCGGTAATTTTGGGCAGATTGTGAGGATAAAAAGCGAAAAAGTGAACAGTTTTCATGTCACTTTGAT